>JAEEGH010001592.1_pt1 | contig 64528 bp, 55 predicted proteins | sample 9134181 | NCBI WGS metagenome assembly JAEEGH01 (sample SAMN16246544, study PRJNA631951) | gut metagenome | biome: gut microbiome; feature: rumen; material: DP-attached | host: Bos | place: Iran: Karaj | collected 2018-10
CATAGAATTCGGTCCCGAGAGGCATCCCCGCCTTCTCGGCGCCAAATGCGTCGGATGCCACCTCTGCCGCCTCGTATGCCCCACCGGCGCCATTTCAGTCTCCAAGAGAGTCCCCAAAAGAAAATAATAAAAGGAGCACCACCCTCTGAAAACGTCGCTATCGCGACCCCTCCCACTGCGCTGCGCTTGTGGGCCCCTACCTCTTATGGTGCCGAGGGTGGCACAGTTTCAGAAGGTGGTGCTCCTTTTATTCGCTTCTGTAGCTGTCGATGCCGGAGCGGAGGAAAGAAATGAAGGAATCGACGTCGAGGTTATAGCCCCTTACTGGAGCAAGAAGGGCGCCGTCGCTGCCGAGAAGGGCGTAATTGGGCTGGGCATTGACGCCGAAACGCTCCCGCACCAGCCAGGAATTCACGCGGCCGAGGTCTTTCAGGACACGGCCGTTGTCGAGAGTCACCCAGTCCGCTTCGTCCAGCCTGGTCTTGTCGTCGGTGTAGAGAGCCACGATCACGTACTCGTCCTTCAGTATCTGCAGCACGCGCGGATCGCTCCAGACCCGCTGCTCCATCTCGCGGCAGTTCACGCATCCGTGCCCGGTGATATCCACGAACACGGGCCTTCCCAGCCGCTCAGAGGCCGCAAGTCCCTCTTCCAGAGTGAAATATCCTTCCAGCCCGAGAGGCATCTTAAGATCGTACTTCTGCGCAAATCCGCCATCGGAAACACTCGATCCGGAGGCATCCGAAGTGCCCGCGCCCAGCACGAAATCCTGGGTCTCCAGCGGAGGCAGGTAACCCGAGAGCGCCTTCAGCGGGGCGCCCCACATACCCGGAATCATATACACCACGAATGAGAACACGGCGATGACGAGCCCGAGCCGGAACACCGACAGCGGCTTCTCTTCCGGATCGTCGTGCGGGAACTTGATCTTGCCAAGAAGGTAGAGCCCAAGCAGCGAGAACACCACAATCCAGATGGCAAGGTACACTTCACGGTCCAGCAGGCCCCAGTGGTAGGTCTGGTCGGCCACGCTCAGGAACTTGAATCCCAGCGCCACTTCGATGAAGCCGAGCACCACCTTCACGCTGTTGAGCCACGACCCGCTCTTTCCCCTGATCTTGCCGAGCAGCGAAGGGAACAAGGCAAATATCGTGAACGGCAGGGCAAAAGCCACGGAGAACGCCAGCATCGTGACCATCGGGGTCCAGAACTCGCCGGCCGTGGAACGTATCAACACCGAACCCACAATCGGGCCGGTGCAGGAAAATGACACCAGCACCAGCGTCAGCGCCATAAAGAAGATGCCCACGAGGCCGCCTTTCTCCGAATTCTTGTCGCTTTTGCCCACCAGCGAAGAGGGCAGCACGATCTCGAAAGCCCCGAAGAAGGACGCCGCGAACACCATGAACACTATGAAGAAAATCAGGTTGGGAATCCAGTGCGTGGCAAGCCAGTTGAAGATATCGGCAGTCACCGCATCGCCCCCCAGCAGCCGCGTCAGCAGTATGATCACGCTGATCGGCACGGTGTAGAGCAGCACTATGAAAAGCCCGTACATGAATGCCTTGAAGCGGCCCGCTGCGGCCGTGGTGGAGCTCTTAAGGAAGAAAGACACGGTCATCGGCACCATGGGGAAAACGCAGGGAGTCAGCAACATGGCAAAGCCCCACAATATGGCTTCGAGGATAAGGGCCCAAAGGGATCCGGTGCCGGAAGCGCCTTCCGAAGGATCTGAAATCACGCTGCTGTGGGCCGTGTCGGGCACGGCGCCGAGACTCAGGTCGAACTCCCAGTCCTCCGGGCTCGCGCAAGCCCCGCCCGTGCAGGCGAGCCAGGTGATATAGCCGCCGGCCGCTCCGGAATCTGCGGTGAGCCGCACTTTCTGGCCCAGCTTGAAGCTGCCGTGGAACACGGGCTCGCCATCTTCGAGCACAGGCTCTGTGATATCGTAAAGCCCGCCTTCAGGCACGCAGCCCTGCAGCTTCTCCAGAGTGATGGAAGGGGCGGAATACTTGGAGGCTGTGCCGTATGTGTGCCAGTCCGGGGCAGTCTCCCCGGTGAATACCAATTCATACAGTCCGTCGCCGGCCTGAGTGGCCTCGGCCTTCCAGCGCACGGTGGCATCGGGCACCTGCGCATCCAGGGCGCCGAGAGGCAGCAATAACAGCAATGCCGATAGGATATGTCTGAGTTTCATAAGCGGTGTATCTGAAAAAAGGTCGGTAAATATAATCATCTTTTTCGTATTTTTGCAAAAAAGTTTACCGATGACACCACTTGCAGTCGTGCTGACCATGCTGGGCTATTTTGCCCTGCTGCTTGCCGTCTCCCTGGTCGCTTCCAGGGGGAAGGGCAGCGCATCCGATTTCTTCAACGGCGGGCGGAAAGCCCCCTGGTGGATTGTTGCTATAGCGCTGATCGGTGCGCCTATGTCCGGGGTCACCTTCGTTTCGGTGCCGGGCATGGTGGGCGAATCCGCGATGAGCTACATGCAGATGGTCCTGGGCTTTTTCGTCGGCTACCTCGTGATCGCCTTCGTGCTCACGCCTGTGTTCTTCCGGAAGAACATGGTGTCCATCTACCAGTATCTGGACGACCGGTTCGGAGTCAGCTCCCATAAGACCGGGGCGTGGTTCTTCTTCATTTCCAAGATATTGGGAGCTGCGGTGCGGCTGTTCCTCGTGTGTATGACCCTGCAGCTGATGGTATTCGGGCCGCTGGGGCTGCCTTTCGCGCTGAACGTGGCCGTGTGTATGCTGATAGTGCTGGCATACACCTTCCGGGGCGGGATGAAGTCGGTGCTCTGGACGGACGTGCTGAAAACGGTGTGCATGATAGTGTCCATCGTGCTGGCCATAGTGTTCATAGCCAGGGACATGGGGCTGGATTTCGGAGGCACGGCAAAGGCCGTGCGGGAAAGCCCGATGTCGCGCATCTTTTTCTTCGACGACCCCAACCACCCCAGATTCTTCTGGAAACAGTTCCTTGCGGGGGTGTTCACCGTGGTCGCCATGACGGGGCTGGACCAGGACCTGATGCAGCGTACGCTCAGCAGCCGCAACGCCAGGGACTCACGTAAGAACCTGATCACCAGTGGGTTGCTCCAAGTGCCGGTGGTATTCCTCTTCTTGTGCCTTGGCGTGCTGCTCTACGAGTTCGCGGCGCAGAAAGGTATCACGGAGACCGGCGACCTGCTGTTCCCGGCGGTGGCCACGGGAGGCAGCCTGCCGATGATAGTGGGCGTGCTGTTCGTGCTGGGGCTGGTGTCCTGCGCATTCTCCGCAGGGGGCTCCGCACTGACCGCCCTCACCACTTCCTTCACCGCCGACATCATAGGCACCGAAGGCAAACCGGAAGAGACGGTGGGCCGCACCCGCAAACGGGTGCACATAGCAATGGCCGTGCTGATGGGGATCGTCGTGTATGGCTTCTACCTTCTTAATACCCAAAGCGTTATCGATGCCGTCTATAAGCTCGCAAGCTACACCTACGGACCGATTCTCGGAATGTTCGCCTTCGGGCTCGCCTGCAGGAAGCCTGTCCGCGACAAGTGGGTACCGCTGGTGGCGGTGCTTTCCCCCATCCTTTGTTACGTGCTGCAATCGCACTCCGAGCAGTGGCTCGGCGGCTACCGCTTCGGTTACGAGCTGCTGCTGGTCAACGCTTTGCTGACCGTCCTCGGGCTGTGCCTGCTGATAAGGAATAAGGCCTAGGGAGCGGCGATGGAGCAGCGGGCAAGCTTCGCCATATCTTCCGGGGGCAGGATGCACGCTTTGGAGAGGGCGTCGAGGGTCCATTCTTCCCGGGGGCTGTTTTCCCGGAAAAGCACGATAGAATGTGCTGCCTGCCAGTTCTTTATATAGGGATGCTGCCGCAGGCTGTCTTCCGGCATCTGCCAGAGCCTGAAAGGTTTAGCTGGAGAGCTGCAGACAACGAGGTCGCTCAGGCCGTCGTATTTTTCCCGGTCGAAATGGTAGATGTCCATCAGCTGTTCCTTAAAAGAGTAGCCGCCGAGCCGGGCCCTGTATTCCACCATCTTTGCCGCGAAATACGGACCTATGCCCGGAAGGGCGTCGAAAGCTGCCGAATCCGCCCGGTTGATATCCAGCCGGGGAATGTCGATCCAGGGCTTGAGCCGCTGGAACACCGAATCGGCGACGACATAGGATTTAGCGAAGTCGGAGGGCCTGCGGAAACGGCCGCCCCTGGCGCGGTAGTTGTCTATCGACTGCGCCTGTTTCTCGCTGAATCCCAGTCGCATAAGGTCCTCGACGCTGACCGTGTTGGGATTGAAGCGGAAGCTCTCCACCCGGCGGGTCCTGTTTCTGGCATGCTGCACGGGGGCGCTGTGGACGGCATTGCGCCGCACCACTTCCGGAGCCGTATCCGCAGGGGCCTTGTACACGACGTACACCGTGTCCGGCTTGTCGCGGGCAGCCGCTACGCGAAGCTCCGCCGCCCTGTGGACGAACAGCGCAGACTGATAACCTATGATTAAAAATGCAAGGGCGATCGCACCCACTTTGAAAACAGCCGTCGGGCTATCCTTCCTGTCCTTCTTCTCCACGATCCTTCCCCTCCTTGTACTTGTTGTGGTGCTCACGGTGCCCTTCGGAGGGCAGGCCTGCCACGACGATTACAATTTCTCCCTTGGGCTCCACGGCCCTGAAATGTGCGAGCAGCTCGGCCAGACTCCCCCGGCAGTGCTCTTCGTGCAGTTTGGAAATCTCCCGCGCCACGGAGCACTCGCGCTCAGGGCCGAAGAATTCGGCAAATTGCTCCAGCGTCCCGACAAGACGCCTTGGTGATTCATAGAATATCATAGTTCTCGTTTCTTTGGTGAGTTCGGTCAAGCGGGTTTTGCGCCCCTTTTTCTGCGGCAGGAAGCCTTCGAAGCAGAAGCGGTCGCAGGGCAGGCCGGAACTGACTATCGCAGGAATGCATGCAGTGGCGCCCGGAAGCGTCTGGACTTCGATGCCCTCGGCGGCGCACTCCCGCGATAGGAGGAATCCCGGATCGGAGATTCCGGGCGTGCCGGCGTCGCTGACAAGGGCTACCGTCAGGCCCTGGAGGAGCCGCTCCTTGACCAGGCCCACGGTGGCGTGTTCATTGAACTTGTGGTGGGAAAGCAGCTTGCCCTTGATGCCGTAGTGCTGCAGGAGCACCGCGCTCGTGCGGGTATCCTCGGCCAGGATGAGGTCTGCCTCCCGGAGCACGGAAAGGGCCCTGAGAGTGATGTCGTCCAGATTTCCGACAGGGGTCGGAACTATGTAGAGAATACCGCTGGGCATATCACAAGTTTTTATTATATTTGTCTCCACAAAGCTAAGCAAATGTTTTCAGAAAACCACAAAAAATCCGGCTGCATCGAAGTAGTTTGCGGCTCGATGTTCTCAGGCAAGACCGAAGAACTCATCAGGCGCCTGCGCCGCGCCCAGTTCGCCAACCAGAAAATCGCCATCTTCAAGCCCGCGATAGACAACCGGTATTCGGACGTGGAAGTGGTGTCGCACGACTTCCACAAGATTTCCTCCAAACCCATCGCCAAAGCCGCCGACATGCTGGAGATCGAGCCAGACGTGGAAGTGGTCGGAGTGGACGAGGCCCAGTTCTTCGGGCCGGAACTCGTGGACGTGTGCCAGACCCTTGCCAACCGCGGGGTCCGCGTGATCGTGGCCGGCCTGGACACCGACTACCTCGGCAAGCCTTTCGGGCCCATGCCCATGCTCATGGCCGTGGCTGAAGACGTGCAGAAAGTCCACGCAATCTGCGTGAAATGCGGCAATCTCGCCAACCACTCCCACCGCCTCAGCAAGAGCCGCAAGCTGGTGGTCCTGGGCGAGAAAGACATCTACGAGCCCCTCTGCCGCGAGTGCTACAACAAAGCCCTGGAGGAAGAATCCTAACGGCGGGGATGGTGGTCCAGGATGGACCGCTGCCAGGTACTGGAATCTATGTGGGTGTAGATTTCAGTGGTCAGTATGCTTTCGTGGCCGAGCATTTCCTGCACTATACGCAGGTCGGCGCCGTTTTCCACCAGATGCGTTGCAAATGAGTGCCTGAAGGTGTGCGGCGAGATTTCCTTCCGCACACCCGCCAGCATTGCGCGGTTCTTGACCATATTGAACACGGACACGCGGCTCAGCGGTTTCCCGCGCAGGTTAAGGAATGCAAAGTCCGAATACTCCGGGGCGGCGGGCTCGGGGCGGACCTCAAGCCAGGCCTTCAGCGCCTCGAGAGCCGGCTCCCCTATGGGCACCAGCCTCTCCTTGTCGCCTTTTCCCACCACCCGCACGAAGGCCTCGTCGAAGTCCACGTGGGAAATCAGCAGCCCGCAGGCTTCGGAGACGCGCAGCCCGCAGCCATACAGGACCTCGAGAATGGCCCTGTCGCGCAGGTCCGAGGGCTTGCTGTCGGGCACGCTGCCGATAATTGCATCCACTTCCTCGACTGACAGGACCTCAGGAAGATAGCGCCCCAGCTTCGGGGCATCCACCTTGTCGCACGGGTTGTCTTTCCTCTCTCCCTCCAGGATAAGGAAGTCGAAAAACGACCGGAGGGCGCTCAGGGCGTGGGCCTGGCTGCGCTTGGAAAGCGCCCCGGAACGGGACGCCATATAGGCGACGATGTCGTCGGAACTGCACTCCGTCGCCTTCTTCCCGACCAGGAAATCCAGAAAAGCAGCCACCTCGGCGCCATAGGAAGCCACGGTGTTGGGCGAAAGCTGCCGCTCTATGGAAAGATAATATGAAAACTGGTCCACATACAAAATTAATAAATATTTTGTATATTTGTGAATTCTTATGCCAAAGAAGCTGTCACGCATATTCTGTGCAGCAATCTGCGCACTGGTCCTTGCCGCCTGCGGACGGCAGGAAGCCGAAGCGCCCGGCACCAGAAGGGTTTTCCTGATGTACTCCGCCGCCTTCAGCAACCTCTCCCCCAACATCCACAGCAATGAAAAGCAGCTTTACGAAGGAGACCTTCCGTTCGTGGGAAGCGACGACGTGCTTCTGATCTACTCCCACCACACATCCAAGGGCGGCGTCTACAACATCCCCACCAACCCCATTCTCTGCCGCGCATACAAAGACATGACGGGCTCGATACGCAAGGACACCCTGATAGTCTATCCCGACACCGACATAAGCGCCTCCGCCGAGACGCTGCGCAAGGTCCTTACCGACGTGCAGGACCTCTTCCCCGCCTCGAACTACGGCCTGCTGGTCTCTTCCCACGGCAAAGGCTGGATTCCCCCGGGCTACAAGGAAGAGAGTCCCAGCATCTTCAGCGTGGACAGCACCAAGGAGCTCGGCCAGGAGGCCGTGGACAATTCCGGCATAGACATAAGGGACCTTCCCGGCGCCATCCCCATGCACCTGGAATTCTTCATCATGGACGCGTGCCTGATGGGCTGCGTGGAAGTGGCCTACGAGCTGAAAGACCAGTGCGACTATATAGTCTTCTCCCCCACCGAGATACTAAGCTACGGAATGATCTACCCTCCCATGCTCCGGCGCCTGCTCGTCTCGGGCAAGCCCGACCTGCAGGCCGTCTGCGAAGACTATATGGAATACTACAATGCCCAGACCGGGTCCTACAACTCCGCCACCATCACCCTCGTGGACTGCAGTAAACTGGACGCCCTGGCCGCCGCCTGCGCCCCCCTGACGGAAAAATACAGGACCGCGATCGGCAAGCTGGACCGCAACAAGGTGCAGGCATATTTCTACAACGAGCTCCACTGGTTCTACGACCTTCGCGACATTTTCGCCCAGGCCGGGGCCAGTCTGACAGAGCTTGCGCAGCTGGACGCCGCACTGGACGAATGCGTGCTCTACAAAGACGCCACCCCCACATTCTTCGGGCTCAAACTTCTCCGGGTGTGCGGGCTGAGTTCCTACATCCCCATGCCAGAGAGGGAAAGCCTCAACGACTACTACAAGACATTGTCCTGGAACAAGGCAATAAGCCTGATACAATAAAAGATATGTCATTCATTGATGAAAAAATCGCACTGGAAGGACTGACATTCGACGACGTACTGCTCGTTCCGGCTTACTCGGAAGTCCTGCCCAGGGAGGTGGACCTGCATACCAGGTTCTCCCGGAACATTACCCTCAACATACCTATCGTGTCCGCTGCGATGGACACGGTCACCGAGGCCACCATGGCTATCGCCCTCGCCCGCGAAGGCGGCATCGGCGTGATCCACAAGAACATGTCCATAGCAGAACAGGCGGCTGAGGTGCGCAAGGTCAAAAGGGCCGAGAGCGGAATGATCTACGACCCCGTGACCATCCACGTGGACCAGACGGTCGGCGACGCCCTCGCCCTGATGCAGGCCAACCACATCGGCGGCATCCCCGTGACCGACGCCCAGGGGCACCTGGTGGGCATCGTGACCAACCGTGACGTCCGCTTCCAGGAAGACATGGGCATACTCATCAAGGACGTGATGACGGCTGAGAACCTCGTGACCATTTCCATAGGCCGCACCGACCGCACCCACGTCAAGGAAGTGCTCCAGAAACACAAGGTCGAGAAACTCCCCGTCATCGACGGCGAGGGCCGCATCGTGGGCCTCATCACATATAAGGACATACTCACGGAAAAGCTCCACCCCAACGCCTGCAAGGACGAAAAGGGGCGCCTGCGCGTCGCCGCCGGAATCGGGGTCACCCCCGACGCCGTGGACCGCGCCCGCGCGCTTGCCGCCGAAGGCGTGGATGCCGTGGTGATCGATTCGGCCCACGGCCACAGCAAAGGCGTGCTGGAGCAGCTCGCCCGCGTCAAGGCGGCTCTGCCCGAGCTCGACGTCGTGGTCGGCAACGTGGCCACTTATGAGGCCGGCGTGCAGCTCGCCAAGGCCGGTGCGGACGCCGTGAAAGTGGGCATAGGCCCCGGCTCCATCTGCACCACCCGCATCGTAGCGGGCGTTGGCGTGCCCCAGTTGTCCGCCATCTACGAAGTGGCCCGCGCGCTCAAGGGCAGCGGCATCCCCGTGATCGCCGACGGCGGCCTGCGCTACTCCGGCGACATCGTGAAGGCACTTGCCGCCGGCGGAGACTGCGTGATGTGCGGCTCCATGTTCGCCGGCACCGAGGAAGCCCCCGGTGAGACCATCATCTACAACGGCCGCAAGTTCAAGTCCTACAGGGGTATGGGCAGCATCGACGCCATGAACGCCGGCTCCAAGGACCGCTACTTCCAGGACAAGGAAACGGAAGCCAAGAAGCTCGTTCCCGAGGGCATCGTGGGCCGTGTCCCCTACAAGGGCACCCTCGAAGAGACGGTCTACCAGCTCATCGGCGGCCTCCGCTCCGGCATGGGCTACTGCGGCGCCAAGGACCTCGCAGCCCTGAAGAACGCGCGCTTCACCCGTGTGACGGCCAGCGGCATGACCGAGAGCCACCCCCACGACGTCACCATCACGAAGGAAACACCTAACTACTCCCGCGGTGAATAAAATAGTCATCCTCGACTTCGGCTCCCAGGTCACCCAGCTTATCGGCCGGCGCCTCAGGGAGCTGAACGTCTTTTGTGAAATTTATCCGTTCAACAAAGTACCCGCCCTGGACTCATCCGTCAAAGGCGTAATCCTGTCCGGCAGCCCCTGCTCCGTGCGGGACGCAAACGCCCCCCAGATTGACCTGAAGCCCATCAAGGGCAAGTTCCCGCTCCTCGGAATCTGCTACGGCGCCCAGTACATCGCCCACCGCTTCGGCGGCCGTGTGGAGGGTTCCATAGCCCGCGAATACGGCCGCGCCATGCTGGACGTGGTACGTCAGGACTCCCCCCTGCTCAAGGGAGTGAGCCCGCACACCCAGGTCTGGATGTCCCACGGCGACACCATCTCCGCCCTCCCTGAAGGAGGCGAAGTCATCGCCTCAACAGCGGACGTAGCCAATGCCGCCTACCAGATTGCAGGAGAGGCGACCTACGCAGTACAGTTCCACCCGGAAGTCTTCCACACCACCGAAGGCACGCAGATACTCTCCAACTTCGCCCTGGGCATCTGCGGATGCGCCGGAGACTGGACCCCTGCATCCTTCATCGAGACGACCGTAGCCGACCTCCGGGCCCGTATCGGGGACGAAAAGGTGATACTGGGCCTTAGCGGCGGAGTCGATTCCACCGTGGCCGGCGTGCTGCTCAACAAGGCCATCGGCCACAACCTCACCTGCATCTTCGTGAACAACGGCCTCCTGCGCAAGAACGAATTCGAAGACGTGCTGGATTCCTACAGGGACATGGGCCTGAACGTAATCGGGGCCGACGCCTCCCGGGAATTCCTCGACGCCCTTGCCGGAGTCACGGATCCCGAAGCCAAGAGAAAGATCATCGGACGGCTCTTCGTAGAGACCTTCGACAAATACGCCCGCAGCATAGAAAACGCCCGCTGGCTGGCCCAGGGGACCATTTATCCCGACGTCATCGAAAGCGCCGGCATCCCCGGAATAGCCTCTAAGATCAAAAGCCACCACAACGTCGGCGGCCTGCCGGAACATATGGACCTGAAGATCGTTGAACCGCTGCGTATGCTTTTCAAGGATGAGGTACGCCGCGTCGGCCGCGCCCTCGGCATCAAGGAAGAGCTTGTGGGCCGCCACCCCTTCCCCGGGCCTTCGCTTGCCATACGCATCATAGGCGACATCACGGAAGAAAAACTGAGGGTCCTGCGCGAGGCGGACGACATCTACATCCGCGAACTGCGCGCCTACGACTGCAGCGGCATGGGATATCCTTCCGCGTCCGACCCCAGGGTGATGGCGACAAACCTCTACGAGGCCATCTGGCAGGCCGGAGTAATCCTGCTGCCAATAAAAAGCGTAGGAGTTATGGGCGACGAGCGCACCTATGAAAACCCGGTCGCGCTGCGCGCAGTGGTCTCAACGGACGCCATGACCGCGGACTGGTTCCACTTCCCCTATGATTTCCTGTCTAAAGTTTCCAACGAAATAATCAACAAGGTGCGCGGCGTCAACCGTGTGGTCTACGACATTTCCTCCAAGCCGCCGGCAACCATAGAATGGGAGTAACGATATGAGCAATATTATCGACGGCAAGGCAGTAAGCCTTGAAATCAAGGAAAAGCTGAAGGAGAGGGTCGAAGTGATCAGGGCTGAAGGCGGACGCATCCCCTGCATCGCGGTCATAATCGTCGGGGACAACCCTGCGAGCCGCTCCTACGTTCGCGGCAAAATCAAGGCCGCGGAATACACCGGAATGGACAGCCGTCTCATAGAGTTTCCCGAAGATGTGGAAGAAGCCGTGCTGCTCAAGGAGATACAGGCGCTCAACGCCGACCCCGGAGTGGACGGTATACTCGTCCAGCTTCCCCTCCCGCGCCATATCGATGAAGACCGCGTGCTGGACGCCATAATCCCGTCCAAGGACGTCGACGGATTCCATCCCGTCAACGTCGCCAACCTGTGGCTCGGCCGCCCCTGCTTCGTGCCGTGCACCCCTCAGGGCATCATACGCCTGATTGAGAGCACCGGAGAGAGCATCGAAGGAAAGATGGCCATAGTCGTGGGACGCAGCAACATAGTCGGCAAGCCGGTCGCCAAACTGCTGCTCGACCGAAACGCCACGGTGACTATAGCCCATTCCCGCACCCGGGACCTTGCAGCCCTGACGCGCCAGGCAGACATACTCGTGGCCGCTGTCGGGCGCCCGGGAGTCATCACCGGCGACATGGTCAAGCCCGGCGCCATAGTGATCGACGTGGGTATCAACCGCACCGAAGACGGGCACCTGACGGGCGACGTGGATTTCGCCTCCGCATCCCAGGTTGCAGGATGGATAACCCCGGTTCCAGGCGGTGTCGGCCCCATGACCATCGCGATGCTGATGGAAAACACCCTGAAAGCCAGCGGATTGTCCGCATAAATATTTATAGCCACCTACCATGAGCAAACTGAGATTTGACGTAGTACAAGACGCCTTCAAGAAGAAGGCACTGGACGTCGAGGCGCCCGCAAAACGACCTTCCGCCTACTTCGGCGAACTGGTGTTCAACCGTGAGCAGATGCGCAAATACCTCGACGTGAAGGTATTCTATGCCCTCGTGGACTGTATCGACAACGGCCGTCCCCTCGACCTGGAGACCGCGGACAAAGTCGCCGGCGGGATGAAGGAATGGGCGCTCGACCACGGAGTCACCCACATCACTCACTGGTTCCAGCCGCTGACCGACCTGACCGCCGAAAAGCACGACTCCCTCATGGAGTACGACAACAAGGGCGGCATGATCGAGTCCTTCGACGGAAAGTCGCTCATCCAGCAGGAGCCTGACGCCTCTTCGTTCCCCAGCGGCGGCATACGTGCCACCTTCGAGGCCCGCGGCTACACCGCCTGGGACCCCACTTCTCCCGTGTTCATCCAGGGCGACACGCTCTGCATTCCCACGGTGTTCATTTCCTACACCGGAGAGGCGCTGGACTACAAGGCCCCGCTCAAAAAGGCGCTCAAGGCCGTTTCCGACGCAGCAGTACCCATCTGCAGGCTGTTCGACCCCGAAGTGAACAAAGTGAACTCCTACCTCGGATGGGAGCAGGAATACTTCCTTGTCGATGAAGACCTCTACGCGGCAAGGCCCGATCTTATGCTGACCGGACGCACGCTCATGGGGCACGCATCGTCCAAGAGCCAGCAGCTGGACGACCATTACTTCGCCGCGATTCCCTCCCGCGTCGCCGCATTCATGCAGGAGCTGGAGATAGAAGGCTACAAGCTCGGCATCCCCATCAAGACAAGGCACAACGAAGTGGCTCCCAACCAGTTCGAGTTTGCGCCGATCTACGGGGAATGCAACCTGGCCAACGACCAGAACCAGATGATAATGAACGTGATGAACAAGGTCGCCCGCAAACACGGCTTCGTGGTGCTGCTGCACGAGAAACCCTTCGCAGGCATCAACGGTTCCGGCAAGCACAACAACTGGTCCCTTGGCACCGACACAGGCACTTCCCTGCTGGCCCCCGGCAAAGACCCGAAAGGCAACCTGCAATTCATCGTCTTCTTCGTCAACGTACTGGCTGCCGTGCAGCGCCATAACGCCCTGCTGAAGGCAAGCATCGCCAGCGCCACCAACGCCCACCGCCTCGGAGCGAACGAAGCTCCGCCTGCAATCGTATCCGCCTTCCTCGGAAATGCGATGACGGACGTACTGCACAAACTGCTGGAAGTTCCTTCCGGCACACCCATTGAAATCGCCGGCAAGAAAGGCGCATCCGTGGGCATAGTGGAGATCCCGCAGATCTTCCTGGACAACACCGACCGTAACCGCACTTCCCCCTTCGCGTTCACCGGCAACCGCTTCGAATTCCGCGCGGTAGGCTCATCGGCCAACTGCGCCGGCGCCATGACCGTGCTCAACGCCGCGGTGGCACAGCAGCTGAACAAATACAAGGCGGACCTGGACAAGGAACTCGCCGCCGGCAAGAGCCTTGAGGTCGCCGCGATGGACAGCCTGAAGCCCATTATCCGCTCCGTCATCGACGTGGTCTGCTTCGACGGCAACGGCTACACCGACGAGTGGAAGAAGGAAGCCGCCCGGCGCGGCCTGGACACCGAAACCAGCGTTCCCGAGATGATCAGGACATTCACGAAGCCGGAGTCCGTCGAACTCTTCACATCCCTGGGAATCCATTCCCTCAAAGAACTTGAGGCCCGCAACGAAGTCAAATGGGATATCTATTCCAAGAAAGTCCAGATTGAAGCCAGGGTCATGGGGCGCATGGCTGTCAACCACATCATCCCCGCCGCCCTTGAATACCAGAGCAAACTGCTTAAGAACGTGGCTCTTATGAAGGAGGTATGGCCTGATTCCTTCAAGGAAAAGGCCGGGGTGGCCCTGGAGCTGGCGGACCAGGTTTCCGCCCTTGTGCAGGAAATAAGGACCAAGGTGGACGTCATGGTAGAAGCCCGCAAGAAGGCCAACAGGATGGAAGACGAGTATTCCAAGGCCTGCGCCTACCATGAAATCGCCGAGAGCCTGCCCGGTATCAGGCAGCCCATAGACAGGCTGGAGGAAATCGTCGACAACGACACCTGGCCTCTTCCCAAGTATCGCGAGTTACTCTTCATCAACTAGATTCACCATGACAAAGAACAAAATAGACGTAGTACTCGGGCTCCAGTGGGGCGACGAGGGCAAGGGGAAGGTCGTGGACGTGCTGACCCCCGGCTACAAAATGGTTGCAAGGTTCCAGGGAGGTCCTAACGCAGGGCATTCACTGGTGTTCGACGGAGACAGCCTCGTGCTGCACACCGTCCCGTCCGGCATCTTCCGCGAAGGGACAGTGAACATCATCGGCAACGGTGTGGTCATAGATCCCGTCATCCTTATGGATGAAATTTCAAAGATCGAAGCGATGGGCGTGGACGTGGACAAGAAACTGTTCATCTCCAAGCGCGCGCACCTCATTTTGCCCACCCACAGGGCCCTGGACGCCGCCAGCGAAAGCGCCATGGGCAAGTCCAAGATAGGTTCCACCTTGAAGGGCATAGGACCGGCCTACGCCGACAAGACGGGCCGCCACGGCCTGCGCGTCGGAGACCTTCTCCAGCCAGACTACCGTGAGTTCTATGAGGCCCGCAAGCAACGCCACATGCAGCTGCTTCAGCAGTATCCCGCATACGAGTCCCCCTTCGATTTCGACGCCTACGAGCAGCAGTGGTTCAAGGCGGTGGAAGAACTCAGGCGATTCCCATTCATAGACAGCGAAATCTATGTGAACAAGGCCCTTGACGAAGGCGTACCAATCCTGGCGGAAGGCGCCCAGGGCTCGCTTCTGGACATAGACTTCGGCACATATCCCTACGTCACTTCCTCCAGCACGCTGTCGGCGGGAGTGTGCATCGGTCTCGGTGTAGCGCCCAGCCGCGTCGGTTCCATCTACGGCATATTCAAGGCCTACTGCACCCGCGTGGGCAGCGGCCCTTTCCCGACCGAACTTTTCGACGCCGACGGCGAACGCCTTCGCTGCATAGGCCACGAATACGGAGCCACCACCGGCCGTCCGCGCCGCTGCGGCTGGCTCGACATGGTGGCCCTCAAGTATGCCGTGATGATGAACGCCGTGACGGACCTGATCATGATGAAATCCGACGTCCTGGACGGCTTCGACACCATCAAGGTGGCGGTAGCCTACAAGGAGGGAGACCGTATACTCGAGAGTTTCCCCTACGACGGAGGGAAGGACGTCACGCCCGTATATAAAGAATTCCCCGGATGGAAAACCCCGCTCTGCGGCCTCCGCCGCTACGAGGATTTCCCCGAGGCGTTCAAACAGTATATGGCCTTCATCGAGGCGGAAACCGGCTGCCGGATCAAGATCGTCTCCGTCGGTCCCGACCGCGAAGCCACTGTCGTCCTCTAGATCCCTACGCGGTAGAAGATCTCGTCGACGTTACGGAAATAATAATCCAGGGTAAAGCAACTGTCCAGTTCTTCCCTGGATAATTTATTTCCAACCGCCTCCGAGGCTTCGAGAAGCGTCTTGTAGTCCTTGTCCTGTGTCCATGCCTCCATTGCTATGGGCTGGACGGTGTCGTAGGCCTGCTCGCGGGACATCCCCTTGGCAATCAGGGCATTCATCACGCGCTGGGCGAAGATGACGCCGCGGGTGCGGTAGATGTTGGCCAGCATAGTCTCAGGATAGACCACCAGGTTATCCAGAATGCCCTTGAAACGCTGGAGCATGTAGTCCAGCAGTTCGGTGGCGTCAGGCAGGACGATGCGCTCGGTGCTGGAGTGGGAAATGTCCCTCTCATGCCACAAGGCCACGTTTTCGTAGGCAGTGGCCATGTAGCCGCGCATGACGCGGGCGCAGCCGCATATGTTCTCGCTGCTGATGGGGTTACGCTTGTGCGGCATCGCGCTGGAACCCTTCTGCCCCTTGCGGAAGGCCTCCTCGACCTCACGGACTTCCGTGCGCTGGAGATTGCGAACCTCGAACGCCATCTGCTCGAGGGTGGAGGCGATGAGTGCAAGCGTGCCGACATAGCAGGCGTGGCGGTCTCTCTGCAGAACCTGGGTGGATATGCGGGCACTCTCTATCCCCAGTTTCCCGCACACGTAGTCTTGTATGTACGGCGGAATGTTGGCAAAATTGCCCACGGCCCCGCTCATCTTGCCGGCTTCCACCCCGGCGGCGGCATACTGGAAACGCTCCATGTTGCGTTTCATCTCCTCATACCACAGGGCCCATTTGAGGCCGAAGCTGGTGATGTCGGCATGGACTCCGTGGGTGCGGCCTATGCAGGGTGTGGACTTGAATTCGAGCGCACGACGGCGCAACACCTCCATGAATTCCTCCAGGTCCTTGCGGAGTATGGCGTTGGCCTGCTTGAGCAGGTAGCCGTTGGCGGTGTCCACGACGTCGGTGGAAGTGAGACCGTAGTGGACCCATTTGCGCTCATCGCCGAGACTCTCGCTGACGGCGCGGGTGAATGCCACCACATCGTGGCGGGTCTGTTCTTCTATCTCCTGAATGCGGCTGACCTCAAAACGGGCGTTCTTCCGTATCTTTTCCACATCTTCCGCCGGAATCACGCCAAGCTTGCTCCAGGCTTCGCAGGAGAGGATTTCAACTTCCAGGTAGGCGCCGAACTTGTTCTCTTCAGTCCATACGTCCCGCATTACCTTACGGGAATAGCGTTCAATCATATCGCTTGCTTGTCTATAAACTTCCTGATATTGGCTTCGATACGCGCGGCGACATCGGGGCAGTCCGCCGGATGGAATTCTTCGCCGGTAATGTGCTCATAGAGCTCGACGTAGCGGTCGGTGATACCGGCAACCACTTCGGGGGTCATTTCGGGGACCTTCTCCCCTTCCCTGCCCTGGAATCCGCCGGCCATCAGCCACTCGCGTACGAACTCCTTGGAAAGCTGTTTCTGGTGCTCCCCTTTTGCCAGCCGCTCCTCATAGCCATCGGCGTAGAAGTAACGGGAGGAGTCGGGAGTGTGGATTTCGTCCATCAGGATTATCCTGCCGTCCTTTTTTCCGAACTCATACTTGGTGTCCACCAGGATGAGGCCACGCTTCGCGGCGATTTCCGTACCTCTTTGGAACAGGGCCAGGGTGTAGCGCTCCAGTTGCTCGTATTCGTCTTTCGGGACTATGCCGCGGGCGATGATCTCTTCCTTGCTGATGTCCTCGTCGTGGCCTTCTGCCGCCTTTGTGGTGGGGGTGATGATGGGCTGCGGAAGTTTCTGGTTTTCCTTCAGCCCTTCGGGAAGGGCAACGCCGCACAGGGTGCGCTTACCGGCTTTGTACTCCCTCCATGCATGGCCTGCGAGGTAGCCGCGGACCACCATTTCTACTTTGTAGGGTTCGCAGCGCCAGCCAATAGTGACCATGGGATCGGGCACGGCGACCTTCCAGTTGGGCACAATATCTTCTGTGAGGTCGAGGAAACCGGCGGCTATCTGATTGAGAACCTGGCCCTTGCAGGGGATGCCCTCGGGAAGGACCACGTCGAATGCGGAAATGCGGTCAGTGGCGACCATCACGAGGAAGCCGTTATCGAGGCTGTAGACATCCCGGACTTTTCCGGTGTACTTGGATTCCTGGCCGGGAAAATGGAAATCGGTTGATACGAGAGCTTTCATATTGCTTGATGTGCTATATCAGTGCGAAAATACAAATTATTGCAGACAATACCAGCGGCGGCGGCATAAACGCGGTCGCGGGCTGCGGAGAGGGTGGCGGCACGGCACACGGGCATTAGAACGCGGCCCCCGTTGGTCACGTAGCCGCCGTCGCGCAAGGCAGTTCCCATATGATAGACGCGGGCGTCCAGACCGTCGAGTCCGGAGATGGGGAAACCCTTTTCATAATGCCCCGGATACCCCTTTGAGGCCAGCACGACGCCGATTGTGACGTCCCCGCTCCACCGGAGGTCCTCCACCGGACGGCCGGAAGCCACGGCGTCGAACACCTCGAACGAGTCGCTATCCAGGAGCGGCAGCACCACCTCCGTCTCAGGGTCACCGAAACGGGCGTTGAATTCAATCACCTTGATGCCGTCGGCGGTTTTCATCAATCCACCGTAAAGCACGCCGCAGAGCGGACAGCCCTCGGAGACCATCCCGGAAGCCGCCTTGCACATTATTTCCTGGTAGGCAAACTCACGGTCGGCGTCAGTAATGAACGGCAGGCCGGTGTAGGCCCCCATCCCGCCGGTGTTGGGGCCGAGGTCACCGTCGAAGGCGCGCTTGTGGTCCTGCGAGAGCGGCATGGGATACACATCGTCGCCGCACACGAAGCACATAAACGAGAACTCCGGCCCTTCAAGGTAATCTTCGATGACCACACGGCCCTGTCCGAAACTATGGTCGAGCAGCATGGAGCGAAGAGCCGCCTCGGCCTCGGCCATCGTGCCGGCGATGACTACGCCCTTGCCTGCCGCGAGCCCGTCGTACTTCAGGACTGCCGGGAAAGGACGGCGCCGCACATACTCCAGCGCCTCTTCAAAAACGGAGAAACTGCGGTAGGCAGCCGTTGGGATGCCATATTTCTGCATCAACTGCTTCGCGAACTCCTTGCTGCTCTCGATGCGGGTGGCGGCGGCACTGTGGCCGAAAATCCGCAGCCCTGCCGCCCTGAAAGCATCCGCTATGCCTGCGCTGAGCGACGCTTCCGGACCCACCACAGTGAGGTCGACCGCATGGGAGAGCGCAAAATCCCGGAGGCCGGCCACATCCGTATCCTTCAGCGGCACACACTCCGCCTGCGCCGCTATGCCGGCGTTGCCCGGGGCGCAGTAGATCTTCGACACTTTCTCCGAACGCGAGAGGGCGTCCACGATGGCGTGCTCGCGGCCGCCGGAACCTATGACAAGAACCTTCATATCAGTGCTTAAAATGACGTACTCCTGTGAAAATCATACATATGCCAAGCTCGTCCGCCTTCACGACACTCTCTTCGTCCCTGATGCTTCCGCCCGGCTGTACGATGGCCGTGACGCCGTAGCGCGACGCCAGCTCCACAGTGTCGGCAAAAGGCAGAAAGCCGTCGGAAGCGAGCACGAGGCCCTCGGTGAAGCCGGCCTCACGCGCCTGCTCCAGGGCAATGTGGGCAGAACCCACACGGTTGGTCTGCCCGGCGCCGATGCCTATGGTGTGGCCGTCGCGCACCACCGCTATCGCATTGGATTTCACGTGCTTGACTATGTTCCAGCCAAACTGCAGGTCGGCCATCAGCGCGGGTGCAGGCTTGACCTTTGTCACGCACTGCGAAGGATCCAGGGTCTCAGTCTGCGTGTCCAGCTGCTGCACGAGCAGGCCGCCGGTGACGCCGACATACTGGGGCACCGGAGCCGCGGATGGCGTCATGTCCACCTCCAGCACGCGCAGGTTCTTCTTGGACGAAAGGATCTCCAGGGCCTCCGGGCTGAATGACGGGGCAATCACGATTTCGAGGAAGATGGGCTTCATTGAAGCAGCAATGTCCGCAGTGAGTTCACGGTTCACCGCCACGATACCGCCGTAGATGCTCACCTTGTCGGCCTCGTAGGCTGCCTGCCACGCCTCTTCGATGGTCTTCCCCACGGCGGCACCGCAAGGATTCATGTGCTTGAGGGCCACGCAGAATGGGTCGGAGAAGTCGCGCACCACGTTCAGGGCGGCGTTGGCATCCTGTATGTTATTATAGGACAGCTCCTTGCCCTGTATCTGACGGGCCGAGGCAAGGGAGTATGGCACCGGCTCCGGTGCGGCATAGAAAGATGCCTGCTGGTGGGGATTCTCGCCGTAGCGGAGGGGCTGCTTGAGGTCATACTCCAGGAACAGTTTCTCGTTCAGGCCGGCAGCCTTGCGCATATAGGTGGCTATGCAGGCATCATACTCCGCCGTGTGGGTGTAGGCCTTGGCGGACAGCTGAAGGCGGGTTTCGGGCTTTGTGGAGCCGTTTTCCCGGAGCTCACCGAGAACCTTTCCGTAATCGGCAGGATCGCACACTATGGTCACGTCCCTCCAGTTCTTGGCGGCGCCGCGCACCATTGATGGGCCTCCGATGTCGATGTTCTCAATGGCCTCCTCCAGCGTGACGCCTTCCTTCGCGATGGTCTGGCGGAAAGGATAGAGATTCACGCAGACCAGATCTATCGTCTGTATTCCGTTCTCCTTGATGGTGGCCATATGCTCAGGCAGTTCGCGGCGGGCAAGTATGCCTCCGTGGACCTTGGGGTGGAGAGTCTTCACCCGCCCGTCCAGAATCTCCGGGAATCCGGTGACTTCGCTGATACCTGTTGTCTTCACGCCGCTGCTCTCGAGGAGTTTCTGCGTGCCTCCGGTGGCTATTATTTCCCATCCAAGGTCCACCAGCCCCCGCACGAATTCCACAAGGCCGGTCTTGTCGCTGACACTGACTAATGCTCTCATTGTATCAATTTCGCTATGGTCTCGATATATAATTGATGCTCAATGACCTGCCCGAGGCGGTGGACTTCGGCGGGGTCGGAGCCTTCGTAGGGGAAGGCGCGCTGGGCGATGATACGGCCGCCGTCCAGGGTCTCATCCACGTAGTGGATCGTGATGCCGAAGACTTTGACGCCATAGGCGACGGCGTCCTCGACGGCGTGCGCCCCCTTGAATGCAGGGAGCAGCGAGGGGTGGATGTTGATGATGCGGCCGCGGTAGGCCCCGAGCAGCACGCTGCCCACGATCCTCATATAGCCCGCAAGGCAGACCAGCTCCACTCCCGCCTCATCCAGGCGCCTTACAATCTCGCGCTCGAACTCCTCCTTGCCGGCGTAGTCCCGGGGGGAGAACACGAAAGAAGGGATGCCGTGGCGGGCGGCCCTTTCCACAACCTGAGCCCCGGGGCGGTCGCAGACCATGAGCGCCACCCGGGCCGGGATGCGTCCGTCCTCGCAGGCGCAGGCAATGGCCTCGAAATTGGTGCCCGTGCCGCTGGCAAATACCGCTATGGATTTCATATTATCTTCACTCCTTCTCCGGGCACCACTTCGCCGATGACGGAGGCGCGCTCGCCGTGGGAGGCGAGGATTTCGGCGGCCTTTGCCGCCTCGGAGCGGTCCAGCACGACGACCATGCCTATGCCCATGTTGAAGATGTTGAACATTTCCCTGTGGTCCACCCCGCCGGTCTTCTCCAGGAAACGGAACACCGGCAGTATCTCCCAGGAGCCCTCGCGCACCACGACGCCCTGGCCGGGACGCAGCACACGCGGGATATTTTCGTCGAAACCGCCGCCCGTGATGTGGCTGATGCCGTGGACGTCGCAGCTGCGGATCACGTCCAGCACCGCCTTCACGTAGATCCTGGTCGGAGTCAGCAGCACGTCGCCAAGGCGCCTGCCGCCCAGTTCGGGCACCGTGTCGGTGTATTGCAGGCCGGCGTCGGCCACGATCTTGCGCACGAGGCTGAAACCGTTGGAGTGCACGCCGCTGGAAGCTATGCCCAGCAGCACGTCGCCCTCTTTGACCTTGGAACCGTCTATGAGCCTGGACTTTTCGACCACGCCGGTAGTGTAGCCGGCTATGTCGTACTCGCCGCCGCCGTACATTCCCGGCATCTCGGCGGTCTCGCCGCCCACGAGCGCACAGCCCGCCTGGCGGCAGCCCTCGGCCACGCCGGCCACTATCGCCTCGACCTTCGAGGGTTCGTTGTGCCCGAGCGCCACATAGTCCAGGAAGAACAGCGGCTCGGCCCCCTGCGCCAGCACGTCGTTGACGCACATCGCCACGGCATCGATGCCTATGGTGTCGTGCTTGTCAATCGCAAAGGCGATCTTCAGTTTGGTGCCCACGCCGTCGGTGCCGCTGACCAGCACCGGTTCCCTGAGGCCCAGGGCCGAAAGGTCGAACATACCTCCGAACGAGCCTATATTGCCCATCGAGCCCGTGCGGGCCGTCGATGCCACGTGCTGCTTGATCCTCCGGACAACTTCGTATCCGGCTTCCAGGTTCACGCCTGCGTTTTCATAAGTCTTGGCCATATCTATTCATCAGTTTCATCATACAACAAAGTGGGGTACTCGCCGGTGAAGCACGCCTGGCAGGGGTCCGCGCAGCCGAAGCAGGAGTCGCGGGTGGATTCCGGGCTCAGGTAGCCGAGGGAATCGGCTCCAATGGCGATGCGCGCCTCCTCCAGGCTCCTGTGGGAGCAGAGGAGCTCCTCGGGCGTGGATGTGTCCACTCCGTAATGGCAGGTGAAGCGCATCATCGGGCTCGCGATGCGGACGTGGACCTCGCTGGCCCCGGCCTCACGAAGCAGGCGGACTATCTTCAGGGACGTGGTACCGCGCACAATGGAGTCGTCCACCAGCACGATGCGCTTGCCCTTCACTATGCTGCGCACGGGCGACAGTTTCATCTTCACGCCCAGTTCGCGCATCGACTGCACGGGCTCGATGAAAGTACGGCCGACGTATTTGTGCTTGACCAGCCCCATCTCGTAGGGGATGCCGCTCTCTTCGCTGTAGCCCATGGCCGCACTCAGGCTGGATTCGGGTACGCCCACCACCATGTCGGCCTCGACCGGGCATTCACGGTAGAGCCTTCGCCCGGCTTCCTTGCGGTAGGCATGGACGTTGCATCCATCGATGTCGCTGTCGGGGCGGGCGAAGTAGATGTACTCCATCGCGCACATGCGGTACCGGCAGTAATTTGAATACAACGTGCTGCGCAATCCCTTCGCATCCACAGACACTATCTCTCCCGGACGCACGTCGCGTATGAACTCGGCGCCCATGATCTCGAAGGCGCAGGACTCGCTGCTGACCACGTATCCGTCTCCTATCTTACCTATGCAGAGCGGCTTGATGCCGTATTTGTCGCGGCAGGCGTACATACGGTTCCTGGTCAGGATGATGAAAGTGAATCCTCCTTCCATCATGTTCAGCGCCTTGACTATGTTGCCCACCCTGTCCTCGTTGGAGTTCTTCTTGATGAGGTGGGCCAGCAGCTCGGCGTCGGTGTCGGTCTGGAATATGGTTCCGCGCTTCTCCAGATAGTCCGCTATCTGTTTGGCATTCACGAGATTGCCGTCACCTACGACAGCGAAATCGCCAGTCCGGTGGCGAAAGAACAGCGGGCCCACGTTGTCGAGGCCGCTCTTGGACACGTTGGCATACTTGACGCAGCCTATGCCCATGTCGCCCTTCAGCTCGCCCACTTCGCCGTTGGTGAATACCTCGTTCAGCAGTCCCAGGCCGCGGTAACGGTGGGACACGCCGTCAGCGTCGAAAGTGGCAATGCCGCCGCCCTCCTGGCCGCGGTGCTGCAGGTTGTGGAGACCGTAATACAAAAGTGTGGATGCGCCCTTGACGCCGTAAACTCCCAGTACGCCCATTTTATTTGATCTTTATTGAATTCAACTTGTCAAGTACTTTGGCATAGGCCTCCGCCACGTCGCACAGGTCGAGGCGGAAGCAGTCCTTGTCGAGCCGCTCCCCTGTCTCTTCGTCCCAGAGGCGGCAGGTGTCGGGGCTGATTTCATCGGAGATGATGATGGCACCCGTGTCGGAAGCGCGGCCGAACTCCAGTTTGGCGTCGACCAGCTCTATCCCGGCTTCGTGGAAAAGCTTTGTTAGGAGCTCGCCGGCCTTCCTGGCTATGCTGAACATCTTCTCCAGCTCTTCGTATGTCGCAAGGTTCAGTGCAACCGCCTGGTCCTGGTTCACGAGGGGGTCGCCAAGTTCGTCGTTGTTGTAGCACAGGTCGACTATTATGTTGCCGGGCTTGAAGCCGTCAGCGACGCCGAGCCTGGAGGCCAGGGTGCCGGCTATGCGGTTGTGGTACACCACCTCAAGAGGAATGATCTCAATCTTGCGGCACAGCTGCTCCCGCTCGCCGAGTTTCTCCACGAAGTGGGTCTCCACCCCGTTGCGGTTGAGGTAATTGAGCAGCATGGCGGAAATCTGGTTGTCCAGAATGCCTTTGCCGGGGAAGCGCGCACGCTTGACATTGTTGTAGGCCACAGTGACATCCTTGTAGCGGAAAATCACCAGGTCAGGGTTGTCCGTTGCAAAGACCTGCTTCTCGTTACCGTCGAAAAGAATTTCACGCTTTTCCATAATTACTTGTGCTGAAAGTATTTGACTGCGTTGCTGAAAATTGGCTGACTGAGTTCTTCCTCAATATTTTTGAACACCCCGCGCTCATAGCGCTCGGAATGTCCCATCTTTCCGAGTATCTGGCCGTCCGGGCTCACTATGCCTTCGATATCGTACCAGGAGCCGTTGGGATTGGTGCCGTCGGCATACTGGAAGGCCACCTGGCCGTTTTCGAACAGCTTGCGGGCCATTTCGGCGCCCACCATGAACTTGCCTTCGCCGTGGCTCACGGCAATGGTGTGGTGGTCGCCGATGCGGAAACCGGCCAGCCAGGGAGAGTTCACCGAGGCCACGCGCGTGGTGACGAGGCGCGAGACGTGGCGGTTGATGTCGTTGCGGAAAAGGGTCGGCGATTCGCGGGTCACCGAGCCGGGCTTGCCGTAGGGCAGCAGGCCGCTCTTGACCAGGGCCTGGAAGCCATTGCAGATACCGAGGATCAGGCCGCCCCTGCCGAGTAGTTTCTCTATCTCGGCGGCTATCACGCTGTTGCAAAGCACCGAAGCGATGAACTTGCCGCTTCCGTCGGGCTCGTCGCCGGCGGAAAAACCACCCGCAAGGGCGAGTATGTGGCATTCGGAAATGGACTTCGCCATTGCCGCTATGGAATCGCGCACGTCGCCGGAATCCAGGTTGCGGAACACCTCGCTGCGCACTTCGGCTCCGGCAGTGCGGAAAGCCTTTGCCGTGTCGTAGTCGCAGTTGGTGCCGGGGAACACGGGGATATAGACCAGCGGGTGCTCCACCGGGGCCCCGGGATACTTGAATTTGCGCGGTGCAGGGGCGGGCACATGAAGCGGCGCAGGCTGCTGCGGCTCCGCCTCCTGCGGATACACCTTGCCGTAAACTGAATTGGACGCTTCCTCCAGGGAGTCCAGCCGGATGCGGGTGCCGTTGATGCGCAACAGTCCGTCCTCACCGTCGGTCACGACTCCCAGATACTCTGCAAGCGGGTCGTCCAGCGGCACGCAGGACTCCACCACAATCGAACCGTAGGAAAGACGGTAAAGGTCTGATTCCTCGATCTTTACGCTGGCTCCGAAGCGGTTGCCGAAGCACATCTTCGCAAGCGCCTCCCCCACTCCGCCGAAGCCCACGGCCCAGGCGGAAACTATGTCGCCGGACAGGATGCGGGCGTGGACGAAGTCCCAGCAGCGGCGCAGCCTGTCGGTATCGGGCATATAGTCGGCAAGAGGGGTGTGGCGGACCAGATAGATGCGGTTGCCGTCCCACTTGAACTCGGGAGAAATCACATCGGACACCTTCACGGGCGTGATTCCGAAGGCAATAAGCGTCGGGGGCACGTCGAGCGTCTCGAAACTGCCGCTCATCGAATCCTTGCCTCCTATCGAGGGCAGGCCGAGGGCGAGCTGCATGCGGAGGGCGCCCAGAAGGGCTGCCAGAGGCTTGCCCCAGCGGAGAGGGTCGCTGCCCAGGCGCTCGAAATACTCCTGATATGAGAAACGCATACGCGACCAGTCACCGCCTGCGGCAACCACCTTCGCGCACGCTTCGACCACGGCATAAGCGGCTCCGTGGTAGGGGCTCCAGCTGCTCAGGTCGGGGTTGAAGCCGAAGGCCATCATGCTGGCGGTGGAAGTGGTGCCGTCCACGGGGAATTTCTGCACGGAGACCTGCGTCTCGGTGCCCTGGGTGACTCCGCCATAGGGCATCAGCACGGTGGAACGTCCGATGGTGGAGTCGAACATCTCCACCATACCCCTCTGGGAGGCCACGTTGCGCTGCTTCATAAGATTGAGCATACGCTCTTTCAGGCTTTCCCCGACGGGCACGGCGGCAAACGGATCGCGCTGCTCCACGGCCGGCACGGCAGCCTTTGCGTGATGCGCGGCGCCGGCGCTGTCGATGAAGTCGCGCCGAAGGTCGGCCACGAGGACGGAACCGTTGTACATGCGCATGCGCCCCGTGCCGGTGACTTCCGCCACCTGCGTGACTTCAATGTTGTCCGCCCGGGCGAGGCGTTCGAATTCAGCACGGTCGGAAGCTGCTACGACCACCGCCATCCTCTCCTGGGACTCGCTGATCGCAAGCTCGGTGGCATTCAGGCCGGAGTATTTGACGGGGACGCGCTCCAGGTGGATTTCCAGCCCGGGAGCGAGCTCCCCGATGGCGACGCTCACGCCGCCGGCTCCGAAATCGTTGGATTTCTTGATGAGGCGGGTGGCTTCCGGCCGGCGGAAGAGGCGCTGGAGCTTGCGTTCCTCGGGCGCATTGCCCTTCTGCACCTCGCTGCCGGCGGTCTCGAGGGAAGTGCCGGTGTGGCTCTTGGACGAGCCTGTGGCCCCTCCTATGCCGTCGCGTCCGGTGCGGCCTCCGAGCAGGAGGATCACATCGCCGGGCGCAGGGCTCTCGCGGCGCACGTCGGCAGCCCGCACGGCCCCGACCACGGCGCCGACTTCGAGGCGCTTGGCAGTGTAGCCTTCGTGGTAGATTTCCCGGACGTGGGTGGTCGCAAGGCCTATCTGGTTGCCGTAGCTGGAGTAGCCGGCGGCCGCCTTGCGGCTGATGACCCGCTGCGGAAGCTTGCCGGGAAGCGTTTCGGCGACGCTGCGGCATATATCTCCCGCACCCGTGACGCGCATTGCCTGATAGACATAGGCGCGCCCGGAAAGGGGGTCGCGTATGGCGCCGCCAAGACAGGTGGACGCACCGCCGAAGGGCTCTATTTCCGTGGGATGGTTATGTGTCTCGTTCTTGAACTGCAACAGCCATTTTTCGATGCGGCCGTCCACATCCACGTCCACGTAGATGCTGCAGGCATTGTTTTCCTCGCTCTGTTCCAGGTCGTCGAGCAGGCCGCGCCTGCGAAGGCACCTTGCCCCGATAGTGGCAAGCTCCATCAGGCAGAAGCGCCTCTCTTCGCGCCCGAGTTCCCTGCGCACCGCCCTGAACTCCTCCAGAGAGGCCTCCACGGCAGGTTTAATGAAGGAATCTTCGACCCGGACTTCGTCCAGGCTGGTGGTGAATGTGGTGTGCCGGCAGTGGTCGCTCCAGTAGGTGTCGAGGATGCGGAGTTCGGTCTCGGTGGGGTTGCGTCCTTCTGTCCGGAAGTAGCGCAGCACCTCGCGGAGGTCGTCTTCGTTCATCGCCAGTCCCCATTTGCGGCAGAAGCCCTCCAGCGCGTCCTCCTGCAGGTCCAGGAATCCGTCGAGGGAAGCCACGGGACGCACCTCGGCACGACCTGGCGCCTCCAGCCGGGAAAGGTCCTTCTCGCGGCACTCCACGCCGTTGATGAAATAATGGCGTATCGCCTCCAGCGCTTCGTCGGAAAGGTCGGGATCGAAGATCAGAAGGCGCGAGGAGCGTATCTGCACGTCGGCGTCGGGGTCGATGAGGTGGACGCAGTCCACTGCGGACGAAGCCCGCTGGTCGAACTGGCCGGGAATGTATTCCACCGCAAGGTACTTGGCGCCTTCAAGGGGGCAGGAATCTGACACGCAGTCGGTCACGCGCTCGCCGAAGACGGTGTAGCGGCAGGCCTCCAGCAGTTCGTCGCTGAAGCCGAAGAGATCATAGACGTTTATCAACCTCAGGGAACGCAGTCCCAGAGAAAGGTTTTCGTTGAATTCGTCGCGGAGGCTCCTTGCCTCAACCTGAAACTCCGAATACTTTTCTACGTAGATGCGGTGTATGTTCATTGCCTAAAGTTCTGTCTGCAAAACTTTTTCTGACTGTTTTTTCCGGAAGGCCTCCAGCCGGCGCGCAAGCTCCGGGTCCTGGAGGGCGAGGATGGTCACGGCGAAGAGGCCTGCGTTGCGGGCGCCGTCGATGGCCATGGTCGCAACCGGGATTCCCGACGGCATCTGCACGATGGACAGCAGGGAGTCCAGGCCGTTGAGCGCCGCACTCTTTATGGGCACTCCGATGACGGGCAGCGTGGTCAGGGCGGCGGCCATTCCGGGGAGGTGTGCTGCCCCGCCGGCTCCGGCGATAACACAGGAAAGGCCGCGGTCGCGCGCGCCGGTCATATATTTAGTAAATTCCGCGGGCGTGCGATGAGCGCTCAGGACCTTTTTCTCATACGGCACACCGAACTCTTCCAGGATTTCACAAGCGGCGGACATGACGCCCCAGTCGCTTTTGGATCCCATCAGCACTCCTACTTTCATTGGAACTTGATCAGATTTCATAGACGTATACACTAGGCTACAAAGTTAATCTTTTCGGTCCACACAAGACAAGAAAAAATGCAATATTTATCCACAGCTGGTTGTTAATAAAATTTTTTCAATATTCCACCTCTTTTTCGTATCTTTGCACAAATGCGCACAGAAATGAACACAGGCGTTGTGGATGAAAGATAAGTTATTCATATCCAACGTGTTCACTCTATCAGGAAAGAGTTCAGTGCTGATAGAGGACGGGCGTATCGCCGCTCTCGGCATCCCCGCTCCCGCAGATGTCCCGGTACTGGACGGAGGCGGCGCCCTTCTCAGCTACGGCTTTGCCGATATCCACGTCCATTTCCGCGAGCCCGGAGCCCCCGAAAAAGAGACCATACTCAGCGGTTCCCTTGCCGCAGCCCGCGGCGGCTACACCACAGTCTGCGCCATGCCCAACCTCGACCCTGTGCCCGACACTGAGGAACACCTGCAGGCCGAGCTCGACATCATAAGGCGCGACGCCCGCATCGAGGTGCTCCCCTACTGCTCCATAACCACCGGCCGCAAAGGGCTGCAGCTCGTGGATATGGGTGCTCTGAAAAAGAGCTGCGCAGCATTTTCCGACGACGGTTCCGGAGTGCAGGACGAGGCGATGATGCGCAAGGCAATGGAGCTCGCCGCCCGCGAAGACTGCATCATCGCCGCCCACTGCGAAGACAACACACTGCTGCACGGAGGCTACATCCACGACGGCCGCTGGTGCGCCGCCCACGGCCACAAAGGCATCTGCTCCGAAAGCGAATGGAAGCAGATAGAACGGGACCTGCGCCTCTGCGGGGAGACCGGCTGCCGCTACCACGTCTGCCACATATCCACCGCAAGGAGCGTGGAGCTGATCCGCGAGGCAAAGGCGCGCGGGGTGCGCGTGACCTGCGAGACCGCGCCCCACTACCTCACCCTCTGCGAAGACGACCTTCAGGAAGACGGCCGCTTCAAGATGAACCCGCCCCTTCGCAGCGCAGCAGACAGGGAAGCCCTCATAGAAGGCCTTCGCGACGGCATCATCGACGCGATTGCCACCGACCATGCGCCCCACACCGCGGAGCAGAAAAGCCGCGGGCTCGAGGGCAGCGCGATGGGCATCGTGGGGCTGGAGACCGCATTCCCGGTGCTGAACACCTGCCTTGTGCGCACCGGGCGCATCAGCATGGAGAGGCTGCTCGAAGCCCTCTGCGAGGGCCCGAGGCGTATTTTCCGGCTCGGCGGAGCCCTCCGGCCCGGCGAAAGGGCGGACCTCTGCCTGATCGCCCCGGACGCCCGGTGGAGCATCGACAGCAGCCGCTTTCTCTCCAAGGGGCGCTCGACGCCCTTCGAAGGCATGGAGGTCGCCGGCCGCATCGAAAAGACTTTTTATAACGGTTATTTAGTATATGATTCGTCCAAAGAAGAAACTGGTGCTTGAAAACGGCATGGAATTCCACGGAATGGGATTCGGAGCAGACTGCAGGAGCGTCTGCGAGATCGTTTTCAACACGTCCGTCGTGGGCTACCAGGAAATCATTTCAGACCCGTCCTACGCCGGACAGATCGTGGTCATGACCTATCCGCTGATAGGCAACTACGGCATCACCGACGAGGATTTCGAGTCCAAGTTCCCGAACATCGGGGGAATAGTTGTGCGCGAATGCTGCGACACCCCGAGCAATTTCCGTATGACCAAGACTCTCGAGGAAGAGCTTGAAGACCACGGAATCCCCTGCCTGAGCGACATCGACACCCGCCGTCTGACCAAGGTCATCCGGGAGCTCGGCCGCCCTATGGCCGCCATCGTGGAGGAAGAAATGCCCCTCGAGGAGGCCCTGAAGCTGATAGCCGGGGCCCCGCGCCACGAGAGCTGGGTGCCCAGGGTCAGCTGCCGCAAGCGCTGGCTCACCCGCACCCCCAACCACCTCTACCAGGTGGTTGCCGTGGACTACGGCATCAAGCATTCCGTGCTGCGTCTTCTGACGGCAAAGGGATGCAACGTGGTCATCGTGCCCTACGACACCCCGGCCGAAGCCGTGCTCTCCTACAATCCCGACGGAATCCTGCTGTCCAACGGCCCCGACAGCGTGCTGGACGTGCCCGGGCTCGCCAAACTCTACCGTGAGTTCAAGGGCAGCCGCCCCGTGCTCGGAATAGGCCTGGGGCAGGAAATCATAGGCGTGGAATACGGAGCCAAAGCCCAGCGGCTTGGCTGCGGCATCCACGGCGACCACCCGGTCCGCGACCTGCAGGACGGCCGCATTGGCATTGCGGTGCTCAACCAGACCTGGTGCTTCCCTTCCGTGGAAGGCACGGGTCTCACGGCCACCCACGTGACGGTGCCCGAAGGGTATGTGGTGGGATTCGAGAATACGGAAGACCGCGTGATGGGCTGCCAGTTCCAGATCGAGGCCGGCCCGGGACCCCATGACTTCATGCCCATAATCGACAAGTTCATTAAAATGATGGAGGACCAGAAAAATGCCCAGAAGAACTGACATACGCAAAGTTATGGTGATAGGCTCCGGTCCTATCGTCATCGGACAGGCCGCTGAATTCGACTATGCCGGCACCCAGGCCTGCCTGGCGCTCAAGGAAGAGGGCTACGAGGTGATTCTGGTCAACTCCAACCCCGCCACCATCATGACCGACACCCATATCGCCGACAAGGTGTATATGGAGCCGCTCAAGCTTGAGTACATCGCAAAGATCATACGCTACGAGCGTCCGGACGCCATAGTGCCCGGGCTCGGCGGCCAGACCGGCCTCAACCTCGCCGTGCAGCTGGCCCGCAAGGGCATACTCGAAGAGTGCGGCGTGGAGATACTCGGCACCACCCTCGAAGGCATCGAGAAGGCCGAAGACCGCGAAAAGTTCAAGGAGCTCTGCATCAGCATAGGCGAGCCCGTGATTCCGTCGGAAATCTGCTACAGCATAGAGGACGGCGTGCGTGTGGCCGCCGAAATCGGCTACCCCGTGATCCTGCGCCCCGCTTTCACGCTCGGCGGCACCGGCGGCGGCTTTGCCGACGACGAGGAAGAGCTGCGCGACCTGATGCGCACAGCGCTTGCCCTCTCCCCCGTGCACCAGGTGCTCGTGGAAAAGAGCATCAAGGGATATAAGGAGATAGAGTTCGAGGTGATGCGCGACGCCGCTGACACTGCCATTGCCGTGTGCAGCATGGAGAACGTCGATCCCGTGGGCATCCACACCGGCGACTCCATCGTGGTCGCGCCCGCACAGACCCTCACGGACAAGGAGTACCAGCTCCTTCGCGACTCCGCCCTGAAGCTCATACGCGCCCTGGGAATCGCCGGCGGCTGCAACGTGCAGTTCGCCCTCGACCCGCTGTCGTTCAAGTACTACCTGATAGAAGTCAACCCCCGCGTGTCGCGTTCGTCGGCCCTCGCTTCGAAGGCCAGCGGCTTCCCCATAGCCCGCGTGACGGCAAAGATAGCGGTGGGGCTCACCCTGGACGAAATCACCATTGCCGGCGCTCCCGCCTGCTGCGAGCCCGCAATCGACTACGTGGTGGCCAAGGTGGCGCGCTTCCCCTTCGACAAGTTCACCGAGGCCTCCAATGAGCTCGGCACGCAGATGAAGGCCACCGGAGAGGTCATGAGCATAGGCCGGACCCTGGAGGAGAGCATCCTGAAGGCGATGCGCTCCCTGGAAAACGGCTGCTGCCACATCCACAACAAGAAGTTCGACGACTGGGACGAGGAGCGCCTGCTTGACTACATCTGCAAGCCCACCGACGACCGCATCTACGCCATCGCCCAGCTCCTGCGCCTGCGCATCGACCTCTCCCGCATCTACGACCGCACCAAGATAGACCTGCTCTTCCTGGAGAAGATCTACAACATAGTGCGCCTCGAAAGGGAGCTTGCGGCCGCCCCCGAGCTGGATGCGGAGCTGCTTCGCAAAGTCAAGCGCATGGGCTTCGGCGACAAGTACATAGGCCAGGTGCGCGGGATGAGCGAGACCGACGTGATACGCCTGCGCGAATCCTTCGGCATCAGGCCCGTCTACAAGATGATCGACTCCTGCGCGGGCGAGCGCGAAACCTATGTGCCGTATTTCTACTCCACCTACGAAGAGGAGAACGAATCGGTGCGAAGCGACCGCAGGAAGATACTGGTGCTCGGCTCCGGCCCCATCCGCATAGGCCAGGGCGTGGAGTTCGACTATTCCACCGTCCACGCCATCCAGGCCATACGCGAGGCGGGATTCGAGGCCATCATCATCAACAACAACCCCGAGACCGTCTCCACCGACTACAGCATCTCCGACAAGCTCTATTTCGAGCCGCTCACCGCCGAAGACGTCCTCAACGTCATACGCCTCGAGCAGCCCGAGGGCGTGATCGTGACCCTCGGCGGCCAGACCGCAATCAACCTGGCGGCTCCCCTCTCCGAATTCGGCGTGCCCCTCATCGGCACCGACCTCCAGGCCATAGACAACGCCGAGGACCGCAAGCTCTTCGAAGCCATACTCCGCAAGACCGGCATTCCCCAGCCCAAGGCGAAGGCCGTGACCAACGTCGAGGACGGCGTGCGCGCCGCGGCGGAAATCGGCTATCCCGTGCTGGTGCGCCCCAGTTTCGTGCTGGGCGGACGCGCGATGATGATAGTGGGCAACGAGGAAATGCTGCGCCACTACCTTGCCAACGCCGTGGAGGTGAACGAAGATTCCCCCGTGCTCGTGGACCACTACATAATGGGACGGGAAACGGAAGTGGACGCCATCTGCGACGGCAAGGACGTCTTCATCCCCGCCATCATGGAGCACGTGGAGCGCACCGGAATCCACTCCGGCGACAGCATCAGCGTCTATCCTTCCTTCAGCCTCAGCGAAAAGGTGAAGAAGCAGATCATCGACGACACCGTACAGCTTGGCCTCTCCATAGGCATCAAGGGACTTTTCAACATCCAGTTCATAGTGGACGGCAACGACGACGTCTACGTGATCGAGGTCAATCCCCGCTCCTCGCGCACCGTGCCGTTCATCTCCAAGTCCACCGGCATCCCCATCGCAAAGATAGCCACCCGCGTGATGCTGGGGCACTCCCTGAAGGAGCAGGGAATCACGGAGCTGTACTTCCCCGAGCGCAAGCGCCACTTTGTGAAGACCCCGGCGTTCTCCTTCGGGAAGATCAAGGGAATAGATTCCTACCTGTCTCCTGAAATGAAGTCCACGGGCGAAGCCATTGGCTACGACAAGTCGCTCACCCGCGCGCTCTACAAGTCGCTTCAGGCATCCGGCATGGAAGTGCGTCCATATGGCACCGTGCTCGTGACCCTCGCCGACAAGGACAAGGAGGAGGCCCTCCCGCTGATACGCCGCTTCTACGACCTGGGCTTCAACCTGGAGGCCACCAGCGGCACGGCCCGCTTCCTCAAGGAGCACGGCCTGCGCACCCGCACCCTCCACAAGCTCAGCGAAGGCAGCGACGACATCTTCCGCAGTCTCCGAAAAGGCCACGTCAGCTACGTCATCAACACGATAGACCTCAACCAGAAATCCTCCCACCTCGACGGCTACGACATCCGCAGCTGCGCCGTGGAGAACAACATCACCACCTTCACCTCGCTGGAGACCGTCCGCGTGCTCCTCGACGTGCTGGAGGAAATCAGTTTCACCGTGTCCACGATCGACGCCGAGTACAAATGAAAGAAGTCAGCTTCACCGTGCTGGAAAATGCAGGGATCGCGCCCCGGACCTTCCGGATGAAGTTGTCCGGCGACACGTCCGGCATACGCGGCAGCGGCGAATTCGTGCAGATAGCCCTGCCCGGCAAGTTCCTCAGGAGGCCTATTTCGGTCCACGACTGCGACTGGGACACGCTCACGCTGGTATATAAGGTCGTGGGCGAAGGCACCGAGGCCATGTCTGCAATGCGACCGGGTGACAAACTCAGCGCACTGACCGGCCTGGGCAACAACTTCGACATCGACGCCTGCCGCTCGAAGGCCATGCTGCTCGGAGGAGGCGTGGGAGCCGCCCCGCTCTACCTCCTGGCCAAGGAACTCTGCGCCCAGGGAAAGGAAGCCACCGTAGTCCTGGGATTCAACACGGCGGAGGAGATTATGCTTGAAAAGGACTTCGAGAATCTTAATGCCCGGGTCCATATCGCCACGATGGACGGCTCCGCCGGCACCAGGGGCTTTGTCACGGACGTGCTGAGAATCAAGAATTTGTCTTACGACTACTTCTACGCCTGCGGGCCCAGGCCCATGCTCAGGGCAGTCTGCGGAGCCATCAAAGGCCCGGGCGAGCTCAGCATGGAGGAAAGGATGGGCTGCGGGGCAGGATTCTGCTACGGCTGCACCATACAGACCGCCGGTGGTCCCGCCCGCGTATGCGCCGACGGACCCGTGTTCAAAAAGGAGGACTTGATATGGTAAGGGACCTGTCCACAACGCTTTGCGGCATCCCCCTGAAGAACCCGGTGATTCCGGCGAGCGGCACTTTCGGCTTCGGGCTGGAACTCTCCGGCAGCTTCGACCTCAATGTGCTCGGAGGCATTTCCCTGAAAGGCACCACGCTGGAGCCGCGATTCGGAAATCCCACGCCGCGCATCGCCGAATGCGAAGCCGGAATGCTCAACTCAGTCGGCCTCCAGAACCCTGGGGCGGAAGCCCTGGTGCGGGACAAAGTGCCGGCGCTCCGGCGCATCTATGGCGGATGTATCATAGCTAATATCAGCGGCTTTGCCGTGGATGAATACGCCGCCTGCAGCAAGGTGGCGGACGGCAGTCCGGACATAGACATCATAGAGCTCAACATCTCCTGCCCCAACGTGCACGGCGGCGGTATGGCCTTCGGCACCGACCCGGCGGCCGCAGCTGAAGTGACCGCCGCAGTGCGCAAGGCCACTTCCAAGCCCCTTTTCGTGAAGCTCAGCCCCAACGTCAGCGACATAGTGGCGATAGCACGCGCCTGCGAGGATGCGGGTGCAGACGGACTCACGCTGGTGAATACCTTCCTCGGGATGAGGATAGACATAGGGACACGCAAGCCGGTGCTCGCCAACCGCACCGGCGGCCTTTCCGGCCCTGCCATCTTCCCCATCGCGCTGCGCATGGTCCATCAGGTCAGCAAGGCCTGCCGCATCCCGGTAATGGGCTGCGGGGGCGTCGCAAGGGCCCGGGACGTCATAGAGATGATGATGGCCGGGGCCAGCGCCGTGCAGGTGGGTGCTGAAAACATCCGCAATCCCTACGCCTGCAAGGAGATAGTCGAAGCCCTGCCGGACGTGATGGAAGAGCTGGGCATTGAATGTTTAAGCGATATTATCGGATGCGTATGAAAAAGGATGTGATCATAGCCTGCGACTTCAGCGGCAAGACCCAGGTCACGGATTTTCTCGACCTTTTCAAGGAGAGCCGCAAACCCTTCGTGAAGATAGGGATGGAACTGTTCTACAGCGAAGGGCCCGAAATCGTGCGGGAAATCAAGCGCCGCGGCCACCGTATCTTCCTGGACCTCAAGCTCCACGACATTCCCAACACCGTTCGCAAGGCGATGGCCGTCCTGTCCGGGCTCGACGTGGATATGGTCAACGTGCACGCCTCAGGCACCATCGCGATGATGGAGGCCGCCCGCGAGGGCCTCACCCGCCCGGACGGCAGCCGCCCGCTGCTGATTGCCGTGACCCAGCTGACCTCCACGAGCGAGGAACGCATGCAGAGCGAACTGCTGATCGGCGCCACGATGGAGGACACTATCGCCTGCTACGCCCTGAACGCCCGCAAGGCGGGGCTGGACGGCGTGGTGTGCTCGCCCCGCGAGGCCGGGCTCGTGAAGGAGATGTGCGGGGGGGATTTCCTCACCGTGACCCCGGGCATACGCTTCGAAGGGGCCACCGCCGACGACCAGGTGCGCATCACCACCCCTGCCCGCGCCCGCGAGCTGGGCTCCGACTACATCGTGGTGGGCCGTCCCGTCACCGCCGCCCCCGACCCGGTGGCTGCCTACAAGCGCTGCCTGAATGAGTTTTGCCAATAAAATCGGTATGGAAAAACAAATAGCAAAAGAACTCCTTTCGATCGGCGCCGTATTCCTGCGGCCCGAGGAGCCGTTCACCTGGGCGAGCGGTATCAAGAGCCCTATCTACTGCGACAACCGCCTCACCCTTTCAGCACCCTCGGTGCGGGAGAAGATAGAGGCCGGACTCGCCTCCCTGGTGCGGGAGCATTTCCCTGAGTGCCAGATGCTTATGGGCACTTCCACCGCCGGCATCGCCCACGCCGCCATAACCGCCACCCTGCTCGGCCTGCCCATGGGCTACGTACGCGGCGAGGCCAAGAGCCACGGCCGCACCAACCGCATAGAAGGACGATTGGATCCGGGCACGAAAGTAGTCGTGGTCGAAGATCTCATCAGCACCGGTGGCAGCGTCATCGAAGTGGTCGGTGCCCTGAGGGAAGCCGGCGCGGAAGTGCTTGGAATAGTCAGCATCTTCACCTACGGCATCCGGCGGGGCCTCGAGCGCCTGCAGCAGGCAGAAGTAGTCAATTATTCCCTCAGCAACCTGGACGCCCTTGTCGAGGTCGCCGCCGATGAGGGCTATATTGCCCCTGAACAGAAAAAGAGCATTATCGAATTCCGTAACAGTCTATGAAACACCTGATCGACCCTACAGACCTCACCAAGGCCGAAACCGATGAGATCGTCTCTCTCGCCGAAGATATTATCGCACACCGCGACAAGTATTACGAGCGCTGCGCGCACCGCAAGCTCGCCACGCTTTTCTATGAGCCCAGCACCCGCACGCGCCTGAGTTTCACCTCGGCCATGATGGAGCTCGGAGGCAACGTGCTCGGCTTCTCCGACGCCCGCAACTCTTCGGTGAGCAAGGGCGAGACAGTGCAGGACACCGTGCGCGTGGTCGGCTGCTTTGCAGACGTGATTGCGATGCGCCACTACATCGAAGGCGCTCCGCTCGCCGCTTCGCTGGTCTCCCCCGTGCCCATAATCAATGCCGGCGACGGCTCCCACAGCCACCCCACCCAGACGCTGACCGACCTGCTCACCATCAAGCGTGAGCTAGGAAGCATCGACGGCATCACCATCGGCTTCTGCGGCGACCTGCGCTTCGGCCGCACCGTGCATTCGCTGATCAAGGCCATGGCGCGTTACGAGGGCATCAAGGTGGTGCTGATCGCCCCGGACGAGCTCCGCCTGCCCGACTACATCAAGCAGGACGTCTGCGAAAAGATGGGCGTAAGCTACCGTGAGGTCCGCACCATCGAGGAGGTGATGCCGGAGCTGGACGTGCTCTATATGACGCGCGTGCAGAAGGAGCGCTTCCTGGATGAGGACGAGTTCGACAGGGTGAAAGACAGTTTCGTGCTGGACAGCGCAAAGATGTCGCTGGCAAAGGAGAAGATGGCCGTGCTGCATCCCCTGCCGAGGGTGAACGAGATCCTGCAGGAGGTGGATTCCGACCCCCGCGCCGCCTACTTCCGCCAGGTGGAGAACGGCAAGTTCGTGCGTATGGCGCTGATCAGCAAGCTGCTGGATTGGAAAGACGATCCCGCGCACCAGATGCCGGAGCGTCCCCTTGCCGAATTCGCCGGCCGTTGCACCAATCCGAAGTGCATCTGCAACTGCGAGAGCGTGGAGCCGCGCTTCCGCCGCACCGACGAAGGAGTGGTGCGCTGTGCCTACTGCGATGCCAAGATTCCGGCAAATTGATTATCTTTGCGGCGTATGAAGAAGATTTACGCATCCGTCCTGCTGCTTGGCGCCGTTCTTTTCGGCTCCCACGCGGCCGATGCCCAGACCGATATCCGGGCGCTCTACAACATCTACGGCAGCGATTCCGTCGGCACCCTATGGGTGGAGAGTTTCGGCACCGACAACTGGGGAGACACCTTTTTCCAGGGCGGTTTCGGGATGAAAGCCGAGCCGTTTTCGCTCCGGGACGGACGCATAGAGGTGGCAAGGGACATCAACCTGTGGCACAATGTGCCCGTCCTGAAGGATTTCAGCCTCCACGCCGAATACAATGCCATTTTCAATATGGGCAACAGCAACTGGCTCTTCGGTGTGTCCTACACGCTGCCCGTGGAAAAGAACCTGCTTCGCGCCACCGTGTCCTACAAGACCTTCAACGGCAGCGCCACTTCCATTTTCCCCGTACAGCTCACCCTTATGTGGCGCCTTCCGGACCTCTTCGGAGTCCGGGGCCTGGAATTCCGCGGCCTTGCCAAGGGCTGGGGAGAGAACACCAGCTACTGGTATGGCGAAGAGAAGCCGAGCAACGGCATGATCGGCCAGATGATCATTACCGCCAATCCCCAGATCTGGTACGCCTTCGGCCAGTTCATCAATCTCGAGGGCCTCAGCATCGGCGCCGAGGTGGAACTCTCCTACCACTGGCTCGGCTGCTTCGGCTTCCGCGCCCGCCCTTCCGCCGGCCTCAAGCTTTCATTCTGAACCGACTGCCACTCCGGGTCGACTGCCACTCTGAGCGCAGCGAAGAATCTAACCGATAGTGGTGTCCCAAAAACCGGGACACCTCTGTCGTTTTCGCCGTTTTTTGCAGGAGGTGTCCGTGTTGCCGGGACACCTCCATCGGATAGTCTAGAGTCTCTTTAAGATTTCCTCAGTCTGGGCTTCGTAGCCGGGCTTGCGCAGCAGGGCGAACATATTCTTCTTGTATGCTTCGACACCGGGCTGGTTGAAGGGGTTGACTCCGAGGAGGTAGGCGCTGATACCGCAGGCTGCTTCGAAGAAATAGAAGAGCTCGCCGATGCAGAACTCGTCCACGCGCTCGATTCCGATTTCGATCTGGGGCACTCCGCCGTCGATGTGGGCGAGCTTGGTGCCGAGGGCCGCCATAGCGTTGCAGTGCTCGACGTGCTGGCCTGCAAGGTAGTTGAGGCAGTCGAGGTTCTGCTCGTCGCTTCCGATCACTATGCTGCGCTGCGATTTTTCCACACCCACCACGGTCTCGAACATGCAGCGGTCGCCGTCCTGGATGAACTGGCCGATGGAGTGGAGGTCGGTGGTGAAGTTGGCGGAGGCGGGGTAGATGCCCTTGCCGTCCTTGCCTTCGGACTCGCCGAAGAGCTGCTTCCACCATTCGCCGAAGAACATCAGGCGGGGGTTGTAGGTCACGAGCACCTCGACCTTCTTGCCGGCCTCGAAGTACTGCAGGTTGCGCATGGCGGCGTACTGGACTGCAGGGTTGTCGGCGCTGCGCACGCTGACCTGCTTCTTGGCTGCGGCTGCGCCCCTGAGCATTGCGCGCACGTCATAGCCGGCCACGCAGATGGGCAGCAGGCCCACCGGGGAAAGCACGGAGAAACGGCCGCCCACGTTGTCGGGGACGACGAAGGTGCGGTAGCCTTCCTGGGTTGAGAGGGTCTTGAGGGCGCCGCGGGCGGCGTCGGTCACGGCCACGATGCGGCCGGCCGCTTCCTTCTTGCCGTAACGGCTTTCGATGTGCTCCTTGACCACGCGGAAAGCCACTGCGGGCTCGGTGGTGGTGCCGGATTTGGATATCACGATGCATGCGACGCTGCTTTCTGCAGCGAGGTCCATCATTTCGGCGAGATACTCCTCCGAGAGGTTGTTGCCGGCGAAGACCACGCGCGGTTTGGCGGGATCCTGGATGAACTGGTGGTTCAGGGCCTCGAGGGCGGTCCGGGCGCCAAGGTAGGAACCTCCGATGCCGATCACGATGACGAGGTTGACGCCGCGGGCTTTCCAGTCGTCGCGTACGGCCTCGCAGGCCTGGATAAGGGATTCGGGAGTGCCGTCGGGAAGCTGCTTCCAGCCGAGGAAGTCGTTGCCCTCTCCGGTCTCCTTGTCGAGCACGTCATAGGCGGCGAGGGCCTTTTCTACATATTTCTGATATTCGGCGTCCTTTACGAAGGAATCGCAGCCGTGTAAATTAACTTTAACCATTGGATCTATTTTTTTTTATATTCGTTGCTTCCGAGGAGTTCACGTACGAGCAGGGGCTCGTTGGTGGTGATGGCGTCCACGCCGATCTCGATCATTTTCTTTATTTCATCCGCCTTGTTGACTGTCCACACATTCACGGACATACCGATGTCGTGGGCGTTCCTGACCCATTCGGGGTGGGCCATGAACATTTTCCTGTGGTAGTCCACACCGTTGATTTTCAGGGCGGCGTAGATTGCGGGATCCTCATTCAGGATAGGATCGGAGGAGAGGAACTGGTTGATGAAGAGGGGCTGCTCCCTGGCAATCCTCTCGCACATGTACTTGCTGAAGGTTATGAAGAGCACGCGGGTGGGATCCAGGAGCTTATGGGCCTTGAGGGCTTCGATGGTCAGGTCCAGGAGCCTGTCTTCGCGGTCTTTGTTCATCTGCTTCTTCAGCTCGATGACGAGGAACGTGGTCTTGCATTTTGCGGCCTGCACCAGGTATTCGTCGAGGGTGGGACGGCGCTCGCCGTTCGGCAGGAGGTCGGAGGCGAAATCGGCGAACTTGTGGGTGCCGATGGCCTTGCCGTTGATCGAGGGGTCGTGGTTCACGATCACCACGTCGTCGGCTGTGACGTGGATGTCGCATTCACTGCCCCAGAGACCGGCATCCTGGGCGGCTTTCAGGGAAGCGATGGAATTCTCGCTGAATCCCGCCTGCTCGCAGTTCCAGAAGCCCCGGTGCGCCACGATGGCGACCTTGCCGCCCTGGTCCACGATGGGGAAACCCTGGGGAGAATAGGAAAGCTTTTTTGTCGAAGAACAAGCGACTGAGGCCAGGACAATGGCCGCCAGTGCTGAAATTCTGAAGAAATGATTCATCGTAATGGTTTTTAATTCCACAAAATTACCAAAAAAAACCATATATTTGCGAAAGACTATTATGAAAAAATATATTTTAGCACTCGATCAGGGAACCAGCAGTTCCCGTGCCATCATCTTTGATCACGACGGCACTCCTCTTGCCGTCAGCCAGAAGGAATTCACGCAGTATTTCCCCCGTCCCGGCTGGGTTGAACACGATCCCGAAGAAATCTGGGACAGCGAATCCGGAGTGATGAAGGACGTCATCTCCAAACTCGGCGCCGACGTGTCGGAAATCGCCGCAATCGGCATCACCAACCAGCGTGAGACCACCATCGTATGGGATGCCGCGACCGGCAAGCCCGTCCACAACGCCATCGTCTGGCAGGACCGCCGCACCTCCGAGTACTGCGATTCGCTCAAGGCCCTGGGACTCACCGAAAAGATACGTGACAAGACCGGCTTGCTCATAGACGCCTATTTCAGCGGCACCAAGATCCGCTGGATACTGGAAAACGTCGAGGGCGCACGCGACCTTGCCCGCGCCGGACGCCTGCGTTTCGGCACCGTGGACAGCTGGCTCATCTGGAAGCTCACCGACGGCCGCGTGCACTGCACCGACGTGTCCAACGCGTCCCGCACCATGCTCTTCAACATCCACACGCTCCGCTGGGATGAAGAGCTGCTCGACCTCCTCGGCATACCTGCATCCATGATGCCGCAGGTGCGCTCGTCCAGCGAAATCTACGGCAACTGCGAGATGCTCGGCGGCGTGCCCGTGGCAGGCGCTGCAGGCGACCAGCAGGCGGCCCTCTTCGGCCAGATGTGCACCGAGCCCGGCGACGTGAAAAACACCTACGGCACCGGCTGCTTCCTGCTGATGAACAGCGGCTCCAAAGCCATCAGCTCCCAGAACAAGCTCCTCACCACCATAGCATGGAAGATCGGCGACAGGGTGGACTACGCCCTCGAAGGCAGCGTCTTCGTGGCTGGCTCCATTGTGCAGTGGCTGCGCGACGGCCTCGGCCTGATCAGGCAGTCTTCCGAAATCGAAGCTCTGGCGGCGCAGGTGCCCGACAACGGCGGCGTCTATCTCGTGCCTGCCCTGACCGGCCTCGGCGCTCCCTACTGGGATCCCTATGCCAAGGGCACGGTGACCGGCATCACGCGCGGCACCACGGCGGCCCATATCGCCCGCGCCGCCCTCGAAGGCATTGCTTTCGAGACTATGGACGTGGTGGATGCGATGCGCAAAGACGCAGGAATAGCCCTCCGTTCCCTGAAAGTGGACGGCGGTGCGTCCCGCAACAACCTGATGATGCAGTTCCAGGCCGACATACTCGGCACCGATGTGGTGCGTCCCGTCGTGACGGAGACTACCGCCCTGGGAGCTTCGTATCTCGCCGGCCTTGCCGTGGGCTTCTGGAGTTCCCTGGATGAACTCCGCGCCCAGTGGAAAGCAGAGCGCACCTTCAGGCCCGAGGCCTCCCAGGAGACCGTCTCCGCCGCCGTCCAAGGCTGGCAGGAGGCCATTTCAAGAACACTAACCAAATAATGACATATGGAACTGTTGACTAAGTGTCTGTTTGAACTGATCGGCACCTTCGTGCTGATCCTTCTCGGCGACGGAGTTGTCGCCTGTACTACCCTCAGGAAGTCCAAGGGACTCGGCGGCGGCTGGGCCGTCATCACCCTCGGCTGGGGCTTCGCCGTGATGTGCGGCGTGTTCATCGCCGGTCCGTATTCCGGGGCCCATCTCAACCCTGCGGTGACCATAGGCCTTGCCGCAGCCGGCAGTTTCGCCTGGGCCGATGTGCTGCCCTACATCGCAGCGCAGATGGTCGGCGGATTCCTTGGCGCCATCGCAGTGTATCTGTTCTACAAGGATCATTTCGACGCCACCGAAGAAGCCGACACCAAGCTTGGAGTCTTCTGCACCATGCCTGCAATACGCAACGTGTGGCGCAACTTCTTCTGCGAGGCCCTCGCCAGCTGGCTGCTGGTCTTCGTGATCCTGATGTTCGCCACCGCCGAAAATACCCCCACCCTCGGCATGGGCTCTCTCGGAGCCTTCCCCGTGACCTGCCTCATCATGGCCATCGGTATGTCTCTGGGCGGCGCTACCGGCTATGCAATCAACCCTGCCCGTGACCTTGCCCCGCGTATCGCCCATGCGATACTCCCTATCCGCGGCAAGCGCAGCAGCGGCTGGTCCTATAGCTGGGTGCCCGTGGTCGGCCCTGTGGTCGGCTGCCTCCTGGCAGCCCTCTGCTTTATCGCGATCTTCTAGTCTTCCGAAATCAGCGCTCTATCCAGGAGCACGCAGAGAGCGCGCTCCGAAGTGGTTTGAAATGAGTGCGCATCGACAGAGGTGTCCCGGTTTTTGGGGCACCTCTGTCAATATCCGGGCTTTTTGCGGGAGGTGTCCTTGATTTTTGGACACCTCCCACACCGCAATGGAAGATGATCTGGAAAAACCAATAAAAAGGTTGCGATAGTTCCTGGAATTTGATATCTTTGTCCAATCCGGAATAAGAATCCGGAGCTTAAACTATGAGGAAATTGTATTTGATAAGCACGGAGCATCTTGAAAACACGGTGTGGTTTCGCTCCGAAGACGACTTCAGAGTCGGTATGAATTATGTGGCAGTCCTTGCCGCAAAGTTTTCCAATGTCACCGTTTTGGTGTTTATTCTAATGTCCAACCACGTTCATTTTGTGCTGTATGGAAAGCGGGAAGACGTCATTTCGTTCATCAACCAGTTCAAGCGGCGATACTCGCAGTATGTCAGGCGGAAATATGGCGTCAGGGAATTCCTGCGGAACAACAAGGTGGATGTGAAGGTAATCGAGTTTGCCGATGAAGCTCCGGAGAGGGCCTATGCGTATGTGCAGATGAATTGCGTGGCGGCTAATATCTGCACGCACCCCTGCCAGTATCCGTGGGGCACCGGGAATGTGTTTTTCAACCCGTCTTTGAAAAAAGACGGAATCCGGGTTGGGGATATGTCCGGTCGGGCCCTCAAAAGGATGCTTCATAGTGAGGGTATCTCCCTTCCGGATGATTGGATTGTCTCTGGAGACGGTTACATACTTCCGGAATCGTATGTGAATGTCAAAGCTGTTGAGGACTGTTTCAAAACACCCCAGCGGTTGGATTATTTTTACCGGAATTCTTCCAAGGCAAAAATGAGACTTGAGTCCACGGACAGTAATCTTCCGTCTTTTCGCGACCAAATCATTTTGCCGGCCGTCAATGAATTGTGCAGGACACTGTTCGACAAGAAGTCGTTTGAAATGCTTTCCATAAATGAGCAGGTTGAGATACTGCGTCAACTCCGGTTCCGTTTCAGCGCCGACACGCACCAGCTTGCACGTGTGTGTGGCTTGTCATATAAAGAGGTTTCCAGACTTCTTGACAATGCCTGATGTTGTCGGCCCCGATCAGGGAATCAGGGGATCAGGACACACTCAATGAAACACTGCCCACACTCGATGAAACACCACCGTCGGAGGTGTCCCGGCAACACGGACACCTCCTGCAAAATACGGCGAAAACGACAGAGGTGTCCCAAAAACCGGGACACCTCTGTCGATGTAGGTCGTTTCTAAAATCAAAAACTTGCATATATTTTATTTGCATTGTAACTTTACATTGTTTTAACTATCCATAAGAATTAACTTTTCGTTCAATGAAAAAACACAGCTTGAAAGAGTGGTTTGCAGTGACCCGATACTGGTCTTTCCCTGTCTCGGCAATGCCCGTCGTGGCCACTTTCGCTTATCTTTGCAGCATCGGCCTGGTGCCCTTTGAAGTAAAACCGATCGCGGTGTTCCTCCTTTCCGTGCTGGGAGTGGTGATACTCCACGCAGCCGGCAACGTGCTCAGCGACTGGTCCGACCACCGCAGCGGAGTGGACAATGAGGAATCCTGCCCCGTGCCCTTCCTGGTGTTCAAGCAGTTCGAACCCAAGGAGTACCTGTGGTTCAGCGCCCTGCTCTTCGCCGTGGGTTGCTGCATCGGAGTGGCCATAGTACTGCTCACGACTCCCAAGTTGCTCATTGTCGGAGGTATAGGTGTAGCCCTGACGCTCGCCTACTCCTTCCTCAAGTACCACGCCCTCGGCGACCTGGACATCTTCATCATCTTCGGCGTGCTGACCGTGCTCGGCACCGCCGTCGCCATCACCGGTGATTTCTACTGGGATGCGCTCGTGCTGTCGCTGCCGATAGGCATCATCACGGTGTCCGTGCTCCATGCCAACAACACCTCCGACATCGAATCCGACCGCGCTGCCGGCATCAAGACCTTCGCGATGGTAATTGGCGGCAAGGCCTCCAGCATACTCTACCGCGTCTATATGGCCGTCCCGTTCCTGTGCATCATAGGAGCCGTGGCCGTGGGACGCCTGCATCCGCTGGCCCTCCTTTCGCTCATTGCCGCCATTCCGGCCTGGAAGAATTTCAAGAAAGCCTCCACCTTCAAGACCGAAGGCATCAAGGCAATGGAGGGCCTGGATCTCGGTTCCGCCCAGCTCCAGCTGGTGTTCTCCAGTCTTCTGTCCGTTGGTCTCCTGGTAGCTGCATTCCTGTGAAAGACGGCCGCAGACTGGCCATCGCCATAGCGGTGGCCGCATTGCTCTGGTTCTATATGTTCAGCCCCTGGACCCGGGGGCTGACCAATTTCTGGATCACCATGTCCTGCGCCGCCCTGACCCTGACCGGGCTCGCGCTGGCCTTCCGGCAGAAAGAGAGGATCGTGGTCGAAAAGCCGCTGCTGCAGATAGCCGGAGGCATTGCGATCGCCTTTGCCCTGTGGGGCATATTCTGGATCGGAGACAAGGTGTCGGCCTGGCTCTTCGACTTCGCCCGTCCCGGGGTGGATTCAATATATTCAATGAAGAGCGGGCTGCCCGTGGGCGCAATCGCCGCACTGCTGCTGCTCGTCATAGGGCCTGCCGAAGAGTTCTTCTGGAGGGGCTATGTGCAACGCACTTTCAGCCGTCTTTTCAAAGGCCGGAAGTACCCTGCCGACCTGGCGTTCCTCTCCACGGTGCTTATCTACGCTCTCGTGCACATCTGGTCGCTGAACTTCATGCTGATAATGGCGGCGCTGGTGGCAGGCGCCGTGTGGGGTTTCATCTACCGGCTCTGCCCCAAGGCCCTTCCTGCGCTGATAATCAGCCACGCCCTTTGGGACGCGCTGGTATTTGTCTGGCTCCCGATATAAATAAAACAAGCGGCCCACGGGGACCGCTTATTTATTTATGGGCAGCAAGCACTCAGGCCATTTCGGCGCGGGCAACTGCATCCTTGTAGTACTTCTGGTTCACGAAGACGTCTTCCTTGTAAGGATTGATGTGGCGCTTGCGTGACTGGAGGATGATGTAGCAGAGGGCCACTGCGTTGGTCACGAGGGCGAGGGCGCTGATGACGGTCATCATGGTCGGGTTGGCGGCGACCACGGAAGGATCCACGGTCGTGCCGATCACTGCGGCCTCACCGCCGGCAGCGGCATAAAGCTGCTCGATGGTGGCGACTCCCTGGGGATAGAGCACCGGAAGGGTTGCCCAGCTGAACCACTGCTGACCGTTCTTGAAGGTCTCCTGGAACAGGGGGAACACCTGTGCGAACATACACCAGATAGCCAGGGTGTTGGCGCGGTTCTGGATCCAGCCGCCACGGTTCCAGCAGAGAGCTGCGATGGTGGGAGCGAGGAGCAGGGCGATACCGCAGTACCAGCTGTGGGTAGGCAGGCAGTTATAGGTGTAGGCGAAGTTCCAGATATCGTACACGACGATATAGACCCAGGTCATATCGGCCCAGATCATATCCTTCTTGTCCTTGGAAGGATAGACGTTCCACCAGGCGGTCATGCAGAAGATGTTGATCAGACCGGCCACGCCGTTCATCACGTTGTGCCAGCCGCCGTACTGCCATACGCCTTCGGAGGTGAGCCACCACTTGTTCCATCCCATCACGGCGCTCTCGAAGTCGGAGACGCAGGCGATCAGGATGTTGATGGCCACGATGATGAACGGGAAGGGCTTGAACCAGTGCTTGGCACCGATGCCCCACTTGTACTTGATCATCATGAAGCCGATACATCCGGCGGTGGCAGCATAGAGCTTGGCGTAGTGGAACCAGCCGGCCATATAGACATGGGTCTGGTTCTCGAGGGCCCACTGAGCACCGGTCTTCACGCCGATCCAGATTGCGAGGAAGTAGGCGGTAAGGGCCAGAGGGATCACCAGGAAGGTGAAGATGCCGCCGAACTTGGTGCGGCGGGCGAATTCATTGAAGAGGATGAGGCCGGCAAGCACTACCAGCAGCATTCCCCACTGAGAGAGGGCGTTAGCCCCGTAAACTTGAAAAAACATAGGATTTTTTGTTAGTAATTAAAGTGTTATTAAAACAATTCAAACTTCTATTTCTTTGATTTCCACTTCGTTGCCGCGCAGCAGCCAGGTCTGGTCGCTGCCGCACACCGGGCAGGTCTTCCCGTGGGCCACGGTGCCGTATTCGGCGCCGCAGCCGTCGCACCTGGTCACGGCCGGGATGATGTTGACCTTGAGGGCGCAGCCCTTGAGCAGCTCCTCCTTGTCGGCGGCCCAGCGCCAGCAGTCGGTCAGGTATTCGGGCACCACGGTGGACACCTCGCCGATGTTCATCACAACGGCATTGACGTGCTCCACACCATGCTCCCGGGCCGCCTCCTTGACGTCGCGGATGATGTAAAAGACTATTCCGAGTTCGTGCATTACTGCTTCTTCTTGAACAGGAGGCGCGAGCCGCGCTTGATCATGTACGGCAGTATGCCGCTGAACTTGTCTTCGGAAGTGACGAAATGGCTCGCCTCGGGATGCTCGCGGTAGAGGTGGATGGCGTCGAAGCCGCACTTGGTGGTGCAGATGCCGCAGCCAATGCACTTGTTGGGATCCACCACGGATGCGCCGCAGCCCAGGCAGCGGGCCGTCTCCTTGCGCACCTGCTCCTCGGTGAGGGTGAGGTGGTAGTCGCGGAACGGATTCTCCTTCGGCTCCACTCCGGGCTCCTGGCGGGACGAATTGTCGTAGGACTCGAGCACGATGTCTTTCTTGTCGAGCTCTATAAAGTCACGCCTGTTGCGGCCTATGGTCATATGGCCGTGCTGCACATAGCGGTGGAGCGATTCGGCGGCCTCCTTGCCGGCAGCGATGGCGTCGATCGCGAACTTGGGACCGGTGAAGACGTCGCCGCCCACGAAGATGTCGGGCTCCGCGGTCTGGTAGGTCAGCTTGTCTGCCACGGGATAGACTCCGCGGAAGAATTCCACCTTGGTGTCTTTCAGGAGGTCCTTGAGCACGACGGTCTGTCCGATGGCGAAGATCACCATGTCGGCGTCGAGCGTAATGAGCTCATTCTCATCGTATTCGGGAGCAAATTTGTGCTCTGCGTTGAAAACGGATGTGCACTTCTTGAACACGATGCCGCTGACCTTGCCCTCGCCGAGCACTTCCTTCGGGCCCCAGCCGGGATTGATCACCACCCCGTCTTCACGGGCCTCGCGGCGCTCCTCGAGGGATGCCGGCATGATGTCCTCGGTCTCGAGCGAGAGCATCGTGACCTGCGAGGCGCCGCTGCGAAGGGCCACGCGGGCCGCATCGATGGCGACGTTGCCTCCGCCCACCACGACCACCTTGCCGCTCACCTTCACCTTTCCGCAATTGGCTTCGTGGAGGAAGTCTATGGCGGTGGTGGTGCCTTCGAGGGTCTCGCCGGGGATGCCGGGCAGACGGCCTCCCTGGCAGCCGATTGCCACGTAGAAGCCCTTGTAGCCCTGCTCGCGAAGCTGGGCTATGGTGATGTCCTTGCCCACCTCGACGCCGGTCCTGATCTCCACGCCGATTTCGCGCATGATGTCGATTTCGGCCTTGATGACGTCTTTCTCGAGCTTATATGAAGGTATGCCGTAGCGGAGCATTCCGCCGGGCTCTTCGTTCTTTTCGAATACGGTCGGGAGATAGCCGACGGAAGCCAGGTAGTAGGCGCAGCTGAGGCCGGCGGGGCCGCCGCCGATAATGGCTATCTTCTCGTCCCAGCGCTTCTGCACGCTGGACGCTATATTGATTTCGGGCACGAAACGGTGCTCGGCGTTGAGGTCCTGCTCGGCGATAAATTTCTTCACGGCGTCGATGGCGACCGGCTGGTCCACGGTGCCGCGCGTGCAGGCATCCTCGCAGCGGCGGTTGCAGATGCGTCCGCAGACTGCCGGGAAGGGATTCTCGCGCTTGATAAGCTCCAGGGCCTCACGGTATTTGCCCTCGGCGGCCTTCTTCAGGTAGCCCTGCACGGCAATATGGGCCGGGCAGGCGGTCTTGCATGGCGAAGTGCCGGTCGGGTAGCAGTTGATGCGGTTGCGGTCGCGGTAGTCTTCGTTCCATTTCTCCGGGCCCCACTTGACGGCGTCGGGAAGTTCCTGCCTGGGATACTCGATGGCACCCTTGCCCGTGCAGAGCTTCTGGCCGAGCTTGACCGCGCCTGCGGGGCAGTATTCCACGCAGCGGCCGCAGGCCACGCAGTTCTTCGGATCTACCTTCGCCACATATGCGCTGCGGGACATATTGGGGGTATTGAACAGCTGGGAGGTGCGCAAAGCGTTGCAGATCTTCACGTTGCAGTTGCAGATAGCGAAAATCTTGCCCTCGCCGTCGATGTTGGTGACCTGGTGCACGAAGCCGTTGTCTTCAGCTATCTTGAGTATCTTCATGCACTCGTCGTAGGTGATGTAGTGGCCGCGGCCGGTCTCGGCCAGGTAGTCGGCCATGTCGCCCACGCCGATGCACCAGTCGCGGTAGTCGTCGGCGCAGCCCTCGTCGAGCTTCTTGCGGCCGTAGCGGCAGGAGCAGATGCCCACTCCGAGGTGCCCTTCATACTTCTTGAGCCAGTATGAGATGTGCTCTATGTCCACGGACTGGTTCTCCATGCTGATTGCCTTCTCCACGGGAATCACGTGCATGCCTATGCCAGAGCCGCCCATAGGGACCATCGGGGTAATCTTCTCAAGGGGAAGGAAGGTCATGCGCTCGAAGAACATGGCGAGTTCCGGATGCTTGTCCATCAGGTCGGTGTTCATATTCGTGTACTCGGCGGAACCGGGCACGAACATAGGCACCCAATAGATCCTGTCTTCACGGTTGTAGGTGGTGCCGGGCACGGGGCCGTCCTTGGTGTACTTGTCGCCGTAGTCATACTCCAGCATGCCGAAATAGGACAGCTTGTCGAGCAGTTCGTCGAAGGACTTGTCGTCGGGGGTATAGTGCTTTTTGGCGTTCCATTCGTGGAGCAGGGAGTAGCTGCGGTGTTCCCTGACCTTGAAGAAGTTGGGCGGGAGCATGTCCAGCAGCAGGTCGAGGGAGGCTTCCCTCGTGGCGGCATCCATTTCGTCCTCGAAAATGCACGCGAGCCCCCAGTACTCGGGGGCGTCGGTGGTCATCTTGATCTTGCCGGGGATGCGGTCGGTGACGTGGCGGACGAATTTCAGCAGTTTCGGGTTCGGGTTTTTGTCCCCTTTGTGCTTGGGGACAAAACGGGTTGACATTTCAGGCATATCGGTTGTTTTAGTGTTTCCAGTTTTCAAGTTCGCGCAGCACCCAGCCGGCCAGGGCGTCTATCCCCTCTCCGCTTTTGGCGCATATCGGAATCACTTCCGCTGCGGGATTGCGCATCTTTATGTACTGCCGGCACTTGTCCATATCGAAGTCGAAATACGGCAGCACATCTATCTTGTTTATGACCACCAGGTCGCAGACGGAGAACATAAGCGGGTACTTGAGCGGCTTGTCCTCCCCTTCCGGGACTGAAAGGATCATCATGTTGCGGCAGGAGCCGGTGTCGAATTCAGCGGGGCACACGAGATTGCCCACGTTTTCGAGTATCACCAGGTCGGTCTCCTTCAGATCCAGGCCCCCGAGGCCCTGGCGGGTCATCTCCGCATCCAGGTGGCACATGCCGCCGGTGTGGAGCTGGATGGACTGTATCCCCGTGGATTCCTTGATCTTCACGGCATCGACGTCGCTGTCGATGTCGGCTTCCATCACGGCCACGCGGACCTTGTCCTTTATCCTGTTTATCAGTTGTATGAGAGTGGTGGTCTTGCCGCTGCCCGGGGAGGACATCAGGTTGAGGAGATATACTCCCCGTTCTTTGAGTTCCTTGCGGAGAAGGTCCGCATCGCGGTCGTTGTCGGCGAAAACGCTTTTCTTTATCTCGATGACTTTGACCGGGTCCATTACATCTTGACTATGTTGACGAGCTCCTTGACGTTCTGGACCTTGCCGCCCTTGTTCCGGGTGATCACAAGCACGTCGCCGACGCCCTTCGCCATCCACTGCTCGACCTTCGTGTCGAGGTTGATGAAGGCCACGGTGCCGCGTACGTCATATTCCAGGCACCAGCAGTCGAAAGAGCCGGCGAGGGTGGTGACCTGCTCGTGCTTGGTGAAGCGGATATTGGTGTAACTGACGTTGGCCATCAGGGATTCGATGGAAATGGAGGTGTCCGCAATCTTCTCGCCTATCACAGGATTCTCGGGGATCCCGGGGGCGCTGCCCTTGATGTCGAGGCCCTTGTCGAACTGCCCCATCGCGGCTCCGGCATCGGCGGTGAACGCCTTTCCATCGGACTTGGCGACGCAGCCGGGGTGGGATACGGAAGCGCCGCTCTTGTCTGCCACGGTCACGTCGTAGGTGATTACGGTCGAAGAGCCGGTGCGGGCCACATCCTTGATTGCATACTGGACGGCGCCGTTCTGGGGCGCTCCGATGGCGTCTTTCTGGATATAGGACACGCGGGTGCCGGGCTCAGTGCAGAACCAGGTCTGGGCAGATGCGTAGGCGCTGAAGGCCAGCATCACGGACAATATAGATATAAAATGTTTCATAGCGCAAATATAGTCATTATTTTTTCACGTTTGCAACAATTGCTGAAAGAGCGTCGATCTGGGCCTGGCCGGTTGCCCAGCTGGTGGCGAAACGGGTGACGAGCCGCCCGTCCGGAAGCTCCTCCCAGATTTCGAAGCAGACCTGCTCCCCGATTGTCTCCGCCTGGCTTTTGGAGAGGATAGGGAACTGCTGGTTGGTCGGGGAATTGATGTGGAGGGGGATGCCGTTTGCAGTGAACATGGCTTTCAGCTGCATCGCCTTTTCGACGGCTTCCCGGCCGATCTTGAAATACAGTCCGTCGGTGAAGAGGGTCTCGAACTGCAGGCCCAGCAGACGGCCCTTTGCGAGGAGGGCGCCGTGCTGCTTGACGGTGGAGAAGAAATGGGCCGGAGCGCCTTTAGGGAACACCACGGCCTCGCCGCAGAGGGCCCCGACCTTGGTGCCGCCGATGTAGAACGCGTCGCACAGGGAGGCGATTTCGGGAAGGGTCACGTCGCAGCCTGCGCCCGCCAGGCCGTAGCCAAGGCGCGCTCCGTCGATGAAAAGCTTTATTCCGTAGGAGTCGCAGACGGCGCGTATGGCTTCTATCTCCCCTTTCGAGTAGATCGTGCCATATTCCGTGGGGAAGGAGATATAGACGAGCCCCGGATAGACGATGTGGTCTTTCGATGGGTCGGAATGGTACCAGCGGAGATAGGCCTCGAGTCCGGCACTGTCAATCTTGCCGGCGTGGCCGGGGATGGTGAGCACTTTGTGGCCGCAGAATTCCACGGCGCCGCTTTCGTGGATGGCGATGTGGCCCGTTTCGGCAGCCACGACGCCTTCGTAGCCTGCAAGCAGGGCGTCGATGACGGTGGCATTGGTCTGGGTGCCGCCCACAAGCAGGAACACGTCGGCTTCCGGGCACCCGCAGGCTTCCCTTATGAGGGCGCGGGCGTTTTCGGTGAATCGGTCGAAGCCGTAGCCCGGCTCCTGTTCGAGGTTGGTTTCGGCAAGGCGCTGGAGTATCAGCGGATGGGCGCCTTCGCTGTAGTCGCAGGTGAATGACAGCATAATCGTTAATTTGGGGCAAGTTAATAAATCTTTTCAAGAAACCGGCCATATCGTCGCCAAACCTTCGGTTTCAGCGAGCGCCCCCGGGGGGATCCGGCTCAGCGGCCTCCCCGTGCGCAAAACCGGCCTCTCTTGCCCCCGGCCTGCCCCGGTGAGCCATCCCCGTGCTCAAAACCGGCCTCTCTTGCCCCCGGCCGGACTATTTGCCGAAGGAGAGGTTACTCCTCAAACCTTCGCTTCGCTCATCCCTCTGCTAGCAGAGCGAACTACTATCCCCCTGCACCCCCAGGGGACTGAGAGGCGTTCCTCTCAGACTTTCTGAGCTTGTGGGCCCCTCCCGTTCAAGCGGCCACGGGCGGCCACTGGTTTGAGGTCGCAACCTCTCCTTCGTCGGCACTGCTTCCTGACGGATTTCGGGCGTTTTTCCGTCAGAACTGCCGGTTTGCATGCCTTCCTGACGGATTTCGGGCGTTTTTCCGTCAGAACTGCCGGTTTGCATGCCTTCCTGACGGATTTCGGACGGTTTTCCGTCAGAACGGCCGGTTTGCATGCCTTTCTGACGGATTTCGGTCGGTTTTCCGTCAGAACTGCCGGTTTTTCCCCCGCCGGGAGGGAGGGAACGAAAAAATGCCTAACTTCGCAGGCACTATGACAAAGGAAGAACAATACAGGGAAGACCTGACCAGATACCTGCTGGAGGTCTGCACCGGCAACGGATACCTCAAGGGCACGCTCCTGGAGACGGAAGACATTGATTCGGCATGGCTCCGGTACGCACCGTCCTACTACGGAGACGCCGTGCGCGAGTTCAACGGCTATCCCGAATACAGCCTGGGCTGCGCGGGGTATCTCGGCATGGCCGTGGCGCACCTCTGGGACAAGGACTGGCAGAAATACAAAGACATCCCGTACTCCTTCTTCCAGGGTGAAAGGAAGTTCGACGATATGGACGACCACATCACCGACACCATCCTCAAAGACCGCAGGCACAGCGTCGATGCAATGCAGTCCACAGCCGCCTCGGCCCACCATTTCCTGATGCGGCGCAGCGTCGAGCCCGGCACGGCCGAGGCCTACCGGCTCTTCCTGATCACGGTGGAAGTAATGTACAAGATCGGCGCCTCCATCGAGCTCTGCCGCCTGGGCTACAAGTTCGAGCGCCTCTGATTCAGCCTATATCTATTCGCTCGCCCAGAAAGTGGGGCTGCTTGCCCATAATGAGGTCGATGAACACCTTGCAGCGGGCGAACACCTCGCGTATCCTTGTCTTGAAGCCGTATCTGAGACGGGTGTCGCGGGCGTTGTAGCCTATGGCGTCGATACCCTTGCGGCTTGCGATGAAGATACCCCGCTCGTTGTGGAAGCGCTGGCTCACAATGATATACGCGTCCTGCCCGAAGATCTCCCGGGCGCGCACCACGGAATCCAGGGTGCGGAAGCCGGCGTAGTCGAGGAAGATGACCTCGCCCGGAATGCCCCTTGCCACGAGAGCCTTGCGCATCGCCTCGGGCTCGTTGTAGTTCAGGTGGCGGTTGTCGCCGCTGACTATGATCCTGTCCACTTTTCCCGCCTCGAAGAGCTCGGCGCAGGCTTCGATCCTGTAGACGAAGTACATGTTCTGGAGTCCGCCACGGACATTGGGAGAAGTGCCCAGCAGGAGCGCGGCATGCCTGTGCGGCACGTCCCGGACATCATCGTAGATCCGGGGCGCGGCATAGCTCTGGATGCGGACGTTGCAATAGAGCACAAAAGCGGCCGCAAGCAGAGCCAGGACGGCAAGCGTCTTGAAAGCGAACTTCATAGCTGAAAATCACTTGCTTCCGTAGCGCCCGGCAAACAGCACGGCACCGGTGCTGCTTTCCGTAATCAGGTAGATGAACGGGCGGTCTGCGTGGAAAACAACACGCTGGCCCGGTTCGACTGCGGCATCTTTCATCATTCCTCCCACGGACACGGCAGCGGCTTCGGTGCCTTCCTCATCGACCTTGATCACCGCATCCTGCTGCACGAAACTCAGGCAGAGGGCGAACTGCGACATGGCCTTGAAATCCGCCTTCTCCTCGTCGAAGGCGCTCGGCATTCCCATCGCCGAAAGAATCTCATTCAGGTTGATATGGTACTTGGTCTCGAACTTCGGCAGCCACAGGTCCACTTTGCAGCTCACCATGGAGCGGAGAATCTCTTTCCAGTCCTTCTTGCGAAGGGCTTTCGTGACTTCGGCCACGCTGTGCCCGGGCTGGGGCAGCAGGGCCACCATGGAGAAAGCGCCGTTGCCATATGGGAGGCGGACGATTTTGTAGATGTCGTTCTCGTCGTAACTGAAGTCCTTGTCTATTTTCATCATCGTGGCCTTGCCGGTGGTGCCGTTTTCGTAGGTGAACGTTTCCGGTGCGGTGGACCCTTTGGGGAACTTTTCCTTCCACTGGCTCTTGAAATACAGGGCATTCAGGAGGTAGGCGAGCATATCCGGGTCGACGCTGTCCAACACCTTGGGCACCAGGCCGTTGGTCTGTTTGTTGCTCCAGCCGTTGATCTTCTTCAGCGAGCCTTTGGAGTCGCTGAAGTCCAGATTGGCGACCTCCGCCCGGTAGTACTTTCCGACCATGCTTGTGTAGCTGTCCAGAAGCGGCCAGCCGTCATCCACGAAGATGGCGTTCGCAATTGAGAGCTTGGTCTTCTTGTCCAGCTCGGGCAGCTGCTTGAGCATCGACAGGCAGTACTCGTTGACTGCGTCCACCTCGCCTGCCCCGTAGCCGAGCACCTTGGCGATTTCGGCGGCTGTGTCGCCCCGGGCGCCGTCCAGCAGCATCCCGAGCAGGAACTGCATGCTGAGAGGAGAAATGATGTAGTCTTCCTTTGCCCCGGCGTTGATGCGGTCGAGGAATGCGAAAGTGAAATCATCGCCCTTGTCCACGAACTCCGCGGATTTGGTGGAGAGTTCGAGGGGCTTATACGGATTCAACTTGGCATCGATATCATTGATGATGCCCTGGCAGGAAGTGCCTGCAAGCAGAAGTGCGGCCGCTGCCGCTATGCGAAGGATTCTCATGACAATAATAAAAAGCAGATTCCGTCCGAATCTTGCGTGTACGGTGCGAAGATACTAAAAAAATGGAAATGCCCGCCAGGCCCGGGGGCACATAGAGGCTTTAGATAGCCGGGGATATAGCATTTCTGACAGATTTTGAGGCAAAACCTGTCCGTTTTTGGAAGGAGTCTTCTCGGCGTTGGGCTCGAAAAACTAGATGTTTTTCTCCATGCCATTGCCTAAGTAATAAATAAATATTACATTTGCAGGAAAGAACGACATTATGGGAAGATATATTTGCATCGGTATTTTATATCAGGCAGAAATTTCCGGTGAAAGCAATTCTTTAAAGCCGGAAGATTTCTTCATGAGATTTCCGCCTGAATTATTTGATTATTCGCGTTTTGAAGAAGACGGGATTATTCGGCTCAATCCCGACACTCCCGGTGATATTATTCTCTTTCTTCGGCGTAAAATCCTTGATTTTTGTTCATTGCCAAATGAAAACAGTTCCGAAAAACCTTTAGCAGAAGAGGAGTTGAACAGTTCGTTGAAGAACTTATGCTTTCAGGATTTCATTACCCAGGTCAGGAATAAGCATTATTATACTTTATCAGATGGCGAGCGTCCATGGATTTATCATATTGGTGGGGAAAAGTTGAATGTTCAATGCCGTTATTTAGTAATCTTTTACTCTGCTTGTAAGTTCTATCCGGAAAAAGCATCATCATACCATGAGATTACCCAAAAACTGGAAGGGTTGATAGACCATGAGCTAGGCCACATCAGACTCTGTAATTTGATTCAATGTTTTGTTACACTGTAAATTAGAGACTAAAACATGTCGTATTATTATATTTTTATGGCGATGGAGTTGGTGGTCAGAAAAGAAGACCTTAGTCTTGACCTCCTTGATTCGGATTCCGAAATTTACAACTATGTGCTTGAGCAACTGGACGCATTATTCCCGTCTGATCGATATGATAAGACTGAACATCACGATTGTTTTGTCTATTCCCTGAAAAGCAGCATTCCAGCAACGGCCATACTGTCTTTGCGCAGAAGGGTCTATGAATTAATGAATATCACCTTGCCAAAGTTTGAGTCCTGGAGTAATAAAAAAGCAGAAAAACAACTTGAGGGGGCAGATCTAGGCAAATTGATTTCTATTAGTCAAAGCCTTTATAATTCTGATGAGTTATTTGAGTTTTTCAGATGGAGGGAATGTAACCAATTTATCGATGTTAAATGGTCACCAGATTCTTGCTACAGAGGGCTACCTATTAAAAGTTATGGTGTCCAGTTGTACCAATCTAAAGATTTATTTGTTACCGAGTATGGCGGAACATTTTATTTGCTGACAACCCCACTCCTAAATGCTCTGGGAGATATGCCATTTGCGAATATTGTTTCTGCTGAAATCCAAGACATTGATGAATATGGCAGGGATATTTTTTGAAGATAATGGTGTCGACTTGCTGAAAAAGGTCGGCATGACAAAAACGGAATTTGCCCGCAGGATGGGTATACGGAAGCAGAATGTCAACAGTTTGTTTAAGACCAAGAACCTGGAAACGATACGCAAGGCTGCAGATGTTTTGGGCGTTCCTTTTGAGATGCTCATTGGGTACACATCGGAACCAGACCTCAATACCCCTGTTGAGTCCGGCCCATTTGGCACTGTTTACAAATCATTCAAAGGAAGACCAAAGGAGGCTTTTTGGTTTCTTGTGGATCATCAGGAGGGCGATTTGGTTGGAGTTTTTTCGCGGAAAGATTTAGGCGAGATCGACCTTGTCTGGGGAGATGAATCGTGCGGGGTGAGACATATTTTATTGAGACATATCAATGAAAAAGACTTCCCAACCGTGAATCTGATGATAGAGGCGGTTTCGGACGTGATTCTTGCGGGATTAATCAAGTTTGACAGTCCGGATAAAGCGGTTATTTCGAGAAATGGTTATCAAGTAATTATTCGCAAGAATTACCGCATAAACGGAAAAAAGCTGGAGACCAAAAACTGGGTACTCACAGCTTATTCTAAAGAATCATCCGATACCACCCAGGCTCCCCCTGGCATCAATTGAGGAGGCAGGGCTGTCGCCTCCGATAATTCTTTGCAAAAGTAGCAAAACAAAAGGAAATCTCCAAAACCGGGCAGCAGCAAATCTAATAGTCCTGTCCGGCAAGGCAGTAACAAACCTATAGCACCGCAATTTCCTCTGGAGTCAGACCTGTGTACTTGGAGACACGCTCTACTGGCATATTATCTGCCAGCATTGCCTTGGCATCTTCCTCTTTGCCTTCCACTTTGCCTTCGGCCAGACATTCTGCTTTGCCCTGCTTTTTGGCGTAGGAGATTTCGCACATCCTGTCGATTTCGGTCGTCATAACTTTGTCGTAGTTTTGTCGTTGTCTTCTGTCATATTTGCATATCCACACAATTCAAATAATCGTTCTAATCCTCGCCCGGCTAGTTCTTTGGGGATTTCGTTCATTTGGTCCATGTTTAGAATTGCGTAAAACAAATAGTCACTCTGGTTCTCTAGTTCAGTGAGATTCTTATTAAACTTTGGCAATTCAACTGTTACATAACTGACAATATCAGTGAAGAGTATTTCTTCATTCTTAATGTTTCGTATTTGATATGTGTTGATGTAGTTATTGTCACCTTTTTTTTCTTGCAGGACAAAATCAGTAATCCCAATTAAGCAATAATAATCATAATCAAATGTGTCTACAAACTCATCATATGACCGCATGTTATGATGTACTGGAATTATGGAGAAGAATGAATTGTTTTCGTGGTAATCATCTTTGGCGTTGTACTGTATTCTAACCATCAACGTCGTGTTATTAGTATTGCATTCTATGTTTAATACCGGCTTTGGACCATAGGAATCCACATATGCTCTTTCAGTACATTTAAGATGTACGCTTGATATATTCCATTGCGGGATTATTGAGCGGACTAATAGAAGGAGCAAATCTTCATTAGCAGGATTGCCGAAGATTCTTGTAAAGCCAATGCGACTTCGAGGATTAATGCAGTTTGTACTTTTAAACGATTCCATCGATTTAATGATTGTATTACTCTGTTTGCATGCGTACTGCAAGCTGCCCCGCCCCTTCTAACGCACAAAGCGAGCTCAGCACGATATAGCCAAACTCGCTTTGTAGCCTCCTAGAACTACGGCACACAGACTTGTAGTAGTGCAAAGATGGGAATAAATTCCGAATCCTGCAAGTAAAAGTGACGGGGATTCAGGCCGGGGGCGCTGGGGGCCGGATTTGCGCACGGGAGAGGGGCCGCACCGTGCCAGGTCTATCATCCGGCATCGGGACCTGCTACGAAATCGCCCCAAAACGTGCCAGGTCCTACCACCTAACTGCAGACCTGCTACAGCGCGGCAATCTTCTCCAACGTTAGACCAGTGTATTTGGCTACCAGCGATTTATTCATTCCATCCGCCAGCATAGCCCGAGCAGATTCCTCTTTCCCTTCCGCAACACCTTGCTTTTTGGCATAGGAGATTTCGCACATCCTGTCGATTTCTGTTGTCATAACTTTGTCGTAGTTTTGTCGTTGTTTTACTGTCATTGTTGCCAATTCAGTGGCCGTGTACAGATGAACCAGCAGCGGGTCGTCAAAGCCGTCTGGACGTTGCTCCATCTCGTGCATATACTTCATCGAGAAGATGAACTTCTCAAGAAGGTTACGGCACTTGTCCTTGTCGTCCGGCCCCAACTTCAGTCGCCCCATCTCCAAGAACACGAAGTTCAGCGTTCCGTTGAACCGTTCCCCGTTCTTCTCATTCCAGACACCATACCGGCTGATGTACTCCTGCTCAAGGGCGTCCTCATTCTCGTGTTCAAGTTCAAAGTTCACCAGGCTCAGGACGTAAACCGGCCGCAGGCTGTAGTCCATCTTGTCATTGTTCGTCGTCCCGGTGCCGTCCGGATGCTTCTCCAACTCCTCCCTAAGTTTCTTTATCTTCTCCGTCATCTGCTCACGTAGTGGGAAGGTGGCGTAGTAGAGCATCCTGTCCCGGTAGCTGTCGTGCGGCCTGTTCTGCACTTCGACCAGGAATTTCTCCCCGGTGTCCTTTTCCGTGCACAGCAGGTCAAAGTTACTGCTTTTTTCTTCAATAACAAGGCCGTGCATCTCTTTATTTACAAAATCGATGCTTGCGATGTGCTTTCCCGGCAGCAGCAGTTCGAGGATTTCGATGAGAAGATCTTCGTTCTCTGGAGTGCATACGACGACCTTAAAGGCGGCGTCTGTCAGGATATAGGCATATCGGCCCTTTCCGGCAATTACATTGTTTCGTGACATCATAGTAAAGTTCGGTTAAACCTATGGCATCCTCCACCGTGGAAGATGCCAGGCATTACGACCTGGCAATGCCGCCACTAAGATGAAACGATTTCCCCGGACTGCAATGGAATCGAAAAAATCGTAAATGAGATTTTGCGATTTTTTAAAGAGTTGTGACGAAAGACCGGGATTTTGTGACTAGAATCCGGAGGAGAGGTTACACCTCAAACCCTTCGCTGCTACGCAGCTCGTCCCTCCCACTTCGCTACGCTTGTGGGCCCCTCCCATTCAAGTGGCCATGGGCGGCCACTGGTTTGAGGTTGCAACCTCTCCTCCGTCAAATGCAATCTTTGATATATTGGAGATGAGATATGGATGGCTGTCCGGCTAGGCAGACAAGGCCCTATAGAGCCGCACTCTCTTCGGTGGTCAGACCTGATGCTTGAGCAATATTGGAGACAGGAATGCCCATGTCTCTCAGACGCTTTGCAATCTCGGCCTTTTCGTCCGCTATTCCGCGATTATTCGGCATTTTTCATAAGACCAAGCCAATCGAGGAGTTTTCGTGAGGCTTGCGAACATAGTCATCCAGGACGGTAAGATAGCCGTTCAGTTGGCCCAAATACGCCGTTTTGAAGGATCCGCGTTTCAATTCCACGGCCACGAGTGCATTGAGCTCCCGGTTGAAAAAGAGGAGATCTATCTTGAAAACATGGCCTTTAACCTCAACAACCTTTTGATTGTCAACGAAGAGGAAATCCTTGCCAAACCGGAGGATGAAGTCTCGGATGTTCTCCACAATCTCGTTTTCCAGCACTTTTTCGTCCACATCCTCGACGTCATCAGCATCCAGTTCCTCCACGTTGATGAAGTCCAGCAAGTATTCGTCTTTAAAAGCGCGGATGGCACGACGCGCACTGCGGGCGTCAGGGATAGTAGTTAGGAAGTTATTGGGAAGCGTGCCACGATGATGGTATTCGTCTGCAGAGATAGCCTTCAGTAAAGCATTCCTTGACAGATGGGATAGCGCAGTCCGCTGGATGTAGTATATCCTCTCATCCCGGTCTTTGACTTTCTCCAATATCCGGAGATGGTGAGAAAACGGCACCATAAAGAACTCTTGCATCGGGAAGCTATCAAAAATCGGCAATTCTGATTGCCGAATTCTAATCGATTCGTTTTCAATTGTTTGCAAATCGCCAACCGCGGTTGGCGATTTATCGGCAAGCGGTTTCCATGCCTCATAGAAGATGCGCATATTCTTCAAACTGCCCACACCAAAACCCATCAACCCGGGGATGTCGTTCTTGAGTTTGGTACTGATAACCGCCAGCGCACCTGTGCCCCAGAAACCGCTCCGTGAATTCTCTGAAATGTACCGGCCAATGCCGAAGTACAACTTTAACTGTTCCTGGTTGGCAAGCCGGATGGCGTTGTACTGGCTTTGAAGGATGGCCTTCTTTATTAGCTCAACAGCCTGCAAGTATTTGGGCTCTATCTTGTCCATCGGGCAATCACGTTAGGGTTACAATCGTTTAACAATAACACGCTAAGATGAAACGATTTCCCGGGACTGCAATGGAATCGAAAAAATCGTAAATGAGTTTTTGCGAATTTTTAAAGTTCAAAATTATTTTGCGTTTTCTATAAGAAAAAGGGGCGATTCTTCTTGCATTCACAATAAATAAAAGTTATATTTGTGAGTTCAATATAGGGATAGATTGAAACAGTACAACGAACCGTGGGCGTACCGCCCTGCCTTGGCCGAACTGAGTGTGGCCCCCGCCGCGCTTTGCCTTACGGCCGGATGCGTTTGTTTCAAGAGACCTCAATGTGTTTGAAATTAATTATTTAACAATTTAAATTTTATACATCATGAGTAAAAAACTCTACGAACAACCAACAACAAAAGTCCTCGTGGTACAATTCGAGGGCATTCTAATGCAAAGCGTTACAGAGAAGGCTATTCCCAACCTGTCTCGTGACGGCTATGGTTATGAGGATCTTGATGCTTAAAGAATGGAGGATGAGAATATGAAAAAGATCTTTACAAATATCTTAACCAAGCTGGCGATGATCGCCGTGCTTGCAACTGCGTTTGCCGGAAGAGCGTGGGGGCAAACAGTAACACTAGTATCAGGATCTGGCTCATCTGGTTATGCTGTTCCTGATGAATGGACTTCTTCCGGAACTGTTGAAGGTGGCTCATATCTCAAATTAGAAGATGGCACTATTACGTCACCGGAATTTGCACCTCATAATGGTTTGTCCTTCGCTTATGCTGTTGCGACATTCGGATCTGGTACAAATCATCCCTTGACGATCAGAATATTAAATGCGTCCTCTAACGCAGTTATTGTCGAAAAAACAACAGCCACACCTACAAGTAGCTCGTATATCAGTACGGACTCACCGTTATCATTAGGTGACATTAGTGTTAATTTTAAGATTCAGCTATATGCTCCCTCGAGTAAGGGCATTCGTCTTCGTAACTATTCAGTAACAGGCACACCCGCTAGCAGTTCTTCCGCTGTTGCGACCACGACCTCTATTAGTGCAGCAGGGATTACCAACACAGATGTATATGTTAGCACTACTGCGGGTTCACTTTCAGCAACAGTTAAAGATGCTAATAATAACACTGTATCAGGAGCTTCAGTTACTTGGAGCGGCAATAATGATGCGGTAGCTACTATTAATGCCAGCACTGGTGCCGTAACTCTTGTCGGTAAAGGAAATGTCAAGTTCACTGCTTCATATGCTGGCGAGAATGGTGTCTATGAGGCATCTTCTGCAGATTATAATATGACTGTTACCAGCAGTGCTCCCTATGTTCAGCCGACAGAATTCGATATTAATTTGAATAATGGTCTTTTTGGAACAGACTACAATGGGTCTGCTTCTGGCATTACAGACTCCAATCCGGTTGTTGGTTCTCAAGACAATGTTACAGTTACTTACGCGGGTTCTGGTAATCACTACATCAATGATAGTCAAATTCGTTTTTATCCGAATAATAAATTGACATTCGCTGCGCCTAACGGCTACATGATCAAAAAGATTGTTTTTACTTCTGCTGGCACATGGGCGGCAACAATTGCTTCTAATGAAGGAACATATACGGAAGGCACTAAAACATGGACTGGTTCCGCTTCATCAGTTGTTTTTTCGGGAAGTGGAACTAGTCGTTGCGAAATGTCCAAGGTGACTATTACTCTTGGCGAGCCAACTCCTTCAATTTCTGCTGATAACGTGAACATCGCGTACGACGCAACTGGTGGAAGCATCGCCTTTACTGTCGCTAACCCCGTTAATGGCGGTTCAATCTCTGCTTCTGCTGATGCTAATTGGCTCACTCTTGGAAGCGAAACGGCAAGCCCGATTTCCTTCACATGCGATGCAAATAGTGAAAATACTGCTCTTACTGCAACGGTAACTCTAACCTACACCTATGACAGCAATAAAACGGTCACCAAGGACGTTACTGTTACTCAAGCTGCCGCACCTGTAATCTATTCAACAATTCCTGCGCTGTTTAATGTAGCTACAAGCACTGAAACCAATGTGACAATAGCATTTGGTGGCTGGGTAGTATCTGCTGTTCATAATAAGAATGCTTACCTAACAGATAATCAAGGCCATGGACTAATAATCTATGCGGATGGCCACGGTTTTCAGGTCAACGATGTGCTGACAGGTACTGTTTCTTGTGGACTCCAGCTTTACCGCGGTTCCACTGAATTGACAAATCTTACGACTTCTTCTAATGGTCTAACCGTAGCTCACAATGGTACAGTAACTGCTCAAAACATAGCCATTAGTAATCTCGGAGGTGTTAATACCGGTGCGTTGCTGGCATTCGAAGGTCTTTCTTACAATGGAACTAATCTCGTGGATGGCGACAACAACACTATTACACCTTATTCTACGCTTTATGAGGGCACTTTTGTAAGTGGTAAAACGTACAATGTTTCCGGAATATATCTGCAATACAATTCGACCAAGGAATTGCTTCCTCGTAGCGCAGCTGATATTCAGGTGATAGTCCCTATTATCCCGGCCGTCACTCCGGCTACGACTTCGATTGATGTAGTTGCGGCTGGTGGAGACGGCACAATAGCTGTTACCTATGACAGCATTACTGCTGTTGCTGCGGAGGTAGCTTTCTATCAGTCTAATGGAACAACCTCTGCCACCT
>JAEEGH010001594.1_pt1 | contig 64427 bp, 58 predicted proteins | sample 9134181 | NCBI WGS metagenome assembly JAEEGH01 (sample SAMN16246544, study PRJNA631951) | gut metagenome | biome: gut microbiome; feature: rumen; material: DP-attached | host: Bos | place: Iran: Karaj | collected 2018-10
GCTGGCGGCCATCTCCGTGGGTTGACGGGACTGTGGCGGCGTTGAGAGTCCCGTCGCGGGGTGGGGAGTCGCCACCCGGGGGCGAAGGGGCCTGGTTTTGAGCACGGGGACAGGCTCCCCGCTGAGAGGAGAATTGCAGCCGACACATCTGTCAGCCGCGCCAAGGTGCGCCAGGCCCTCGAGCGTCTGGAGTCCTACGGAGTCCTCCGGATTTTGCCGCAGAGCGGCTCGGTCCTTGTCAATTATTCTAAAACCGCCCTTGTCAAGCAGTTCGACAGCATTCTCACCGGCGGCAAATATGATTTCTGCTCTCTTGTGCAGGTCCGAACGCTTCTGGAGACCGAGTCGGTGCGCCAGTGCGCCAGGAATCATACGGAAGATGACCTCAGGGTGTTGAATGAAGCGCTCGACGATTTTATAGCCAACGCCTACGGCCCCGCCAGGGATGAAAAGGACTTTGCTTTCCACGCCGCAATCGCCAAGTGCAGCCACAATCCGGTGATCAACAACCTTCTTCTGATCATCAATCCCGAGATTCTCCACTACTACAGGAGTATGAATCTGTGCTCCATGCCCCCTGAAGGCATCATTGAAGAGCACAAAAAGATAGTTGAAAAGATTTCAGCCGGCGATGAAGAAGGCGCAGCCGAAATGCTGGCCCACCATTTCCGCGAAATCACCAAGGTTGCTTCCGGCGACCGTGCGGAAATTGCCATTTCCAGAATCTAGCGAGGAAAGAAGGGATTCGCCTGGAGCCGCTTTCGGCGGCAGTAGATACCACAGAGGAGGGCGGCCCAGCAAGGGCCGCTGCGTATTTCGTTTTTCTGTGTATATTTGTACAATTTAATTACTTTTCCTATGGACGAATACAGAAATATAGACATCAGTGCCTGGACTAAGGTGGGTGAGGGCGGAAACGGGACTGTGTACGAGAATCCGTCGGAGCCGGATGTGATTTTGAAGGTGAATAAGGCGGGGATCAATACGCTTGCGTTTGTTTCCAACGAGTACAAGGTTTCCAGGGCCGTGGAGGGACTGGGAATTCAGGTCCCCAAGATGTATGAGATTGTGAAGGTGGGAGATGCATATGCTACCCTTTCCCAGCGCATCAGGAACAAGAAATCCTTCTCCCGGACCTGTCAGGAGAATCCTGACCGCACGGAAGAGATGGCTCGGGTGCTGTGTGAGAAGGGGAAGGAACTGTTCCGTACTCCCTGCAATACGGATATCTTCCCCAGCCGGAAGGAGCAGTTGCTGAGGGCCATCGGCAAAGCGAGGTTCATCGGCAAAAAGAACCGTGAAATCATTGCCCAATTCGCCCGGACAATCCCGGAAGAAAAGACCTGCGTTCACGGAGATTTCAGTATGGCCAACATCATTGTATCGGAAGGCAATTACTACTGGATAGACCTGGACCGCTTTGGCTACGGGGATCCTATGTTCGACATCGGCCATCTTTTCCAGATATGCAACGTGTATTCTTCCATGAAACAGGTGCAGGACATCTTCCATATGTCAGAGGAGCAGCTGAAGCGTTTCTGGACAGCGTTTGCCAAAGCGTATACGGGTGAGGAAACCCCGGAAGCGTTCAACCGCCTGGCCGGAAAGTTCGCCTGCCTGGATTTGGTCGTACGCAACGAATTTCAAAAGCCCAGCCTGGTGGAGAGCCTTTTCTTTGCCTCGTACATCCGCAATCATGTTAAAAACTACTTCTGATGAATAAGACCGCAGTTGTTTTAGCACTTGCCATGACCGTTTCCTCCTCCCTATACGCCCAGCAGTTTCTCCCCACCAAGAGCATTGTGAATGCCCGGGATCTGGGCGGCTATATCACGGAGGATGGCAGAAAGGTAAAGGATCATGTCCTCATCAGGGCCGCCCATCTGGCCGATGCCACCGACAAAGACCTGGAATTCCTTTCCCAGATGCCAGTGGCAAAAGTGGTGGATTTCCGCACAGAGAGCGAGAAAGTGGAAAGGGCCGACCGGGAGGTCCCCGGGGCCGATTACATCCTCCTTCCCATCGACGCCAGCGGCCACGCCAAGGAGCAGATGACGGATAAGGAAAAGAAGAAGTTCACCCGTGGGAAGAAGAAGTTTGACGTGCGGAAGATCATCGTCTTTGCCGCCTTCAATGAGAAGGGGAAGAAGGTGGCCCGGGAAATGTATCCCAACCTGCTGTTCGATCCGGAGTGCCAGGCGCAGTTTGCCCAGTTCTTCCGCCATGTGCTGGCTACGGAAGACGGCGCCGTGTTTTTCCACTGCACGCAGGGGAAAGACCGCACCGGCGTCGCATCGGCTCTTCTGCTGGCGGCGCTGGGAGCTTGCCGGGAAACCATTGTGGCCGATTTCGACGCCACCAATAGAGTCTATGAAAAAGACGTTAAAAAGTATACCCGTCGCGTCAAATTCTGGGGCGGTGGGGAAGAAGAGACAGGCGTTGTAAAAGCCTTCCTGGGCTGCAATACAGACAACTTTGTGAAGGCCCTGGACCGCATTGACCAGGAGTACGGTTCCCTGGAAGCCTATCTGAAAGGCCCCATCGAACTCACGGACGATGATTTCAAAAAACTCAGGGAACGGTATCTGGAATAAGGGATTTTCCCAGACACCTATAGACAACAAGTAGCAACATTGCCACAAATCAACAGCAACACGCCCAGCACTCTGCCATTCCCTTTACATACGCATTCAGCGGACTCTGTAATTGTCAAATTCAGCCGAAAACAATGGATTATCCGTGCATGCGCTTAACGGTGACTCTTTTTAAAGGGAAAATTATTATATTTGTATCTCGCGATACAGAATAACCACATTTTCGATGAAAAGATTCTTCCTTTCCATGTTTCTGGCCCTGGGCGCATGTTTGGCTTTTGCGCAGGGCAATTATGTCTCCAGCCCGATCGTAAAGGCGATGGAAAGCGGAAAGTATTACATGAAGCTCGGCTCCGAGCAGTCCGTTTCCGATCCTGACATTCAGGCAGACAAGATAAAGATGTCCATAGAGATTGCCAGCCGCGGCGGCGTCTCGATGAGTCGCACCCACATGCAGTTGATGGACGCTGTCACCCTGACCACGGACAATGCCACCTACATACTCGACGAGGCCGCAAAGACCTGGACTGCGCAGCCCGGAGGCGGCACGTCATACGGCGGCCTGAAGTTCGTGCGCCAGGGCCGCTGCCGCGTGAACGGCAAGGACGGCTGGTACTTCGACGAGTACGCCGCTGACGGCACGACCATCACCTTCTACTACAATTCAGACAAGGTCTCCATCGTCGATCTGGGCACGGTTGCCGGAGAAGGCCTCGGCCCCATGAGCCTGCTGTCGTTCAGCACCTTCATCCCATCAAACATGTACTTCTGCATCGGCAATGACTGGAAGGAAGGCGCCTCCGGCAGCGGGATGGGCGCAGCCGCCGGTATAAGCGCGGACGATGCGCTGGCCATGGCTGGAATGGACCGGGCCGCGCTGGAAGCACAGATACGCGAGAGCCTGAAGGGAGAGAAGCTTCCGGAAGGGATGAGCATCGACGATATGGTCAATATGGCCCTTGGAGCTATGGGCGGCTCTGCCGGTAAGGATGGTGCCCGCGCCGGCTCCGGTGTCGCTGCCGCGCCGGCCAGCATTCTCCCCGCTCCGCCGAAATGCGCGAAGCCCTGGACCGACAGCGGTACACCCGACGAGCTTTCCTGCGGCGTCAGCCTCGCAAGCATCTCCATTACTGACAGGCAGGGCGTGAGCGCTCCCGTGTTGGCATCCTCCCTGCCACAGGCAACACCCAAAAAGAAACTGCGCATCGACCGCGAGATTACCCAGGAAGGCGTAAAGCTCGCTACGGTGCGGTTCCTCGCCCAATGCAAAGGCAAGTCCGCAGAGCAGATTGAGCGTAATGTGATACAATATGCCGACAGCCTTGGCTGGGCTCTCTTCACTGGCGCCATCACCGGCGAACTTGCCGAGAGCGCCATCGCCCGCTGCAGCGTGTATCCGCATCCGACGATGCTGAACACCACCGGCACGATGCTCCTGGAGCTGGGCGAGCCCAAATATGCCCTCGAATACTTCGAGAAATCGTCGGAATATCAGCCTAATTACGCCGAAGCCCTGTACGGACAGATCGAGTGCCATCTCGATATGGGCAACGAGGAACAGGCCCGCAAGATCGTCCCCAAGATCCTGGAGATGACGCCGAACGGCCTGCAGGACGGTCGCGCATGGCTCTACAAGGCCCTGCTGGAGAAGAAGAAGGACAGCCCCTTCAAGGCGGCCGATTACCTCTTCAAGTCCATCTCGTATGGCTACTTCGACCAGAACTCCGCCCTTATGCTCAGCTCTCTCCTAACGGAGCTTGATGCGGCCGAGATGGCGGCGGCCGAGCGCGACGGCGACTTCCTGAACCTGGTGGAATCTGTATTTACCGAGGAGAACCTGGACAACATCCGCAAGGGCATCACCTGGAGCCGCACGGAGAAATTCGAGAGCGAGAAAGGCGATTTCACGGCTACAGGGGCCGGAAGTCTGGAGAGCAACCGGGGACTTAACTATAACTACGACGAGCAATACACCCGAAAGAGCGAGTCCGCCTGGAGAAAATCCCAGGCGGCCATGGATGCAACTCCGGCCATAGGCCTGATTATGGCCATGGGGCTCGACGGAATGGCCGAGAATTCTGATAAGATCTATGAAACGGCCCGGGAGCTCCCCAGCGTGAAAGGGAATGCCCGCGGAAGGGCCGCTGCCGCCAAGTTGAAACTGCCGGCCGCCGTGCGCAAATATACCGAGAACGGATACGCAAAAACCACCGCCGCCCTTGGCATGAAGTATGGCGTGGACGGTTTCTACATTCCGGACGACAGGGCATTCTGGTGCCTCTGGGCGCTGGAACGCTACTACAAATACCGGCTGGATGCCATTACAAACACGTTCGGCGGGTACGACGAGGAGACGAATACCTTCCACGGCGTGCTCTGTTCTGGCTGGAAGACATGGATATCTGCGGACGTAGCAAGCAGCAAGAAGTATAATGATATGTACCTCTCCATGCAGAAACGGCACGAGGCTGCAGCCATAGCCCAGGGAAAGAAGTGCGAGAAGGAGTGGGATGCCTGGGTTAAGGCGCACCCGGATGCGAGCGATTCGCTGTGGGCGAGGGCCGAAAGAAGGATTTTCCGTCCGTTACATCTCCTTGTCGGCGTAACTCAGCCGCTCGAAGTGCTGGACAATATCACCGCGCCCCAGGCTTCTGAGGAGCAGGGCCACTATATGGATTACTACAACAGCACGGTGCGGCCCATCCTGGCCGAATGGTGGGCGGACGTGTCCAGGTATTCCCTGTATTGCCTGGATCCCAATGTCGCCAAATATTTCTGGTTCCGTACCCTTTCCGATATTTACGGGGAGTATAGCGGTACCTTCTTCTCCAAGGCACTTGCAGGACAAGGTCTCTACGAAACCCGGCAGAGGATTCTCCAACTGGAAGCAAAGCTCAAGAACGAGGCCTGGCGGGACGCCAATGCTGCTGCCAACGATTATTACCAGCAGATATTCGACGCGCGCGACGAAAAGGAATTTCCGAAAAACGCAATCGGCGGCCTCAGTGATTTCACTTTCGACATCAACCTGCCCTCCGGTACAATCCGTGTAGGTCTCGTGGACGGGCAGCTGGGTATGGACCTGGACACCGAGACGAAGTTCTGGGAGAAAGTCTGGGCCGATTATGAAAGCCAGATGACCGGACAGCCCGTCAAGGCGACCGGAACGGACAATGCCGCCGTCAAGGGATTCATCGACAATGTCATGGGCCAGCTGGGCGCCAGCGTTTCCTGGACCAATGCGCTCGAGCAGATACTGGATTATTCCGGATACGGGGAGCTTGGCAAGGCGCTCAAGATCGCCGGTCCGCTGGATCTGGCGATGAAGGCACGGCAGGGCAAGTTGATCGAGACCACGGACAGCCAGCGGCACGGCGGATGGGTCCGCGACGGCGCCGGCAACCTCCACCAGCGCAATATCAAGAGCCGCTCAACCGACTTCAACGGCGTATTCAAGCTCACGGACGAGATCCATCAGGCCGGAAAAATCACGCGGCGGAAGTTAATGGCCACCTACAATAGCGGAGGCCTCTTCAGCGTCTCCGCCGGCGGCTTCTCCCCTAAACACAGATAATCATAATCATGAAACGGTTTATAATCACAACTTTATCTATCCTGCTCGGCCTGACTGCCGGGGCACAGGACGTCCAATGGCTGAACATCACCGCGCTGAACTATGCGGCAACGGGCGGCACCGACAACATGAATACCTTAAAGCAGTACATACTGCTCCGCGAAGATTCCCTGTCGGAAGACTCACCGCTCTATCAGGACCTTAAAACGTTTACGGAAGAGTTTATGCAGATGCAGGTGAATGCTGCTACGCCGGGAAACCTTAATGAGTTCGACGAGAACATCGCCGCCATCAGGCAGATGATGAAGGATCACCCGGAAATGGCGGATCAGCTGAAAGAGGCGCTCAAGGAAGCGGAATCGGCGCGTGCCGCAATTGCAGGATATGCCAATCCGGACGTGAAGTCGCTCTCGGTGGATCCGGTTAAGATTCTCAAGGAGATGAAGGCCATAGCCGTAAACAAGAAGGCTTATTCCGCATGGCGCGAGATGGGCGGCGAGCGGTATGCCGTAACCGAGGCTCCGGTTTACGGCACCGTATTCGAAGGGGACGGCCGCAAGGACATAATTCCGGACGAGAGCAGATACTCCTGGGGAGTCATTGACACCGCCGGCAAACAAATCATCGAGCAGAAATACGACCGTATCTTTGACTTCTGGGCAGAATACGACATTATTTTCCTGTCCTGTCTGGATAAAAAGGGAAATGTGTGCGCCGGAGCAGCCGGCTACGACGGCCGCATACGGATACCCTTTGATTATGATGGGGTGAGCAGTTGGAACCTCGATTCGCACGTGGCCGCGATGTACAAGTCCGAAAAAGTCGGAATGGTCAGCTTCGACGGCAAAGTGCTTCAGCCCTGCGTGTACGCGTGGACGTATCCTCAAGGCGAATGGCTGGTCCGGAAGGAAGAAAACGGTCCATTGGGTGTAGTCGGTCCGGACGGCAGCCTCGTCATACCGCTCAAATATGAGGATTACTGGAGCTGTGAAGGCGGTGAACTCAAGTTCAGCCGCACCGACGGCCGCCTCGACGTCTATAATGCCGAGACCTACAAATTCCTCCGCACCGAGGACAAGCCCGCAGATCCGGTGACACAATAACACCATATTCCATGAAAAGAACCATACTTCTTCTTGCTACACTGCTGCTGGCATGCGGTGCCATCAATGCTCAGAATCTGGTTTTCCACGACGTGCGCGACCTGGTAGAGGACAGTAACGCTCCCAAATTTGCCATATTCACGGAAGAGTATTACAATAGCCTTGAATGGTTCGATCTCTCCCAGCGTATCGATAATTACAGCTATGCCAAGGCCGCCGAAGAAATGAGCCGGGAGATTGTTCAGGCGAAAAAGGACATTGCAGAAGCCAAAGCGCGCGGGGAGAATGTAGAATTCATGGAAGAAATATTACGCACCCGGGAAGAGGCCGTTGCAGCATACAAGGCGGTTGGCGGCGGGCTTTCCGGTAAGGACCTGATGAAAGAAGTGCTCAGCCACGCCATCGGCGGCCGCCTGTTCTATGGGGCCGACCTGGCCTTCCCGGATTATGCCAAGGTGCAGGGAAAGCCTTATAAGGAGGATCCGGATGATTTCAACGTCTGGGGAGTCATGGATTCCAAAGGCAAGATTATTATCCCGTTCCGTTATCAGGATATCTTCACCAATTATAACCGTGAGACCGGTGACCGCCTTCCCCTCATTTTCGGCATCCACGAAATCGACCGATGGAAAGACAAGTGGGAAGTGGACGTCTACAAACTGGACGGCTCGTTGGCCACAAAACAGAAATACGCAGGCGTCTATGTCTTCGAAGACCACGTTGTCGGCGTACATTTCCTCGACGGCGGATGGGGCCTGATAGACAAAGACTGCCGCATCCTCACCCCGAAGAAATACAAGAAGCTCGACTGGAACACGAACAACTTGACCGATGCCTCCCAGGGCAACTTCATCTACGGCGAGCGTGACGGCGTCAACTACATCCTCTCGCCGAAGGACGGCTCCGAAATCGGCACTTTCAAGTTTGACCCCGGCGTCAGTCACGAAGTCAGCTACTATCCCGGCAAAGATCCCAGGAAGAAGTGATTATGAGAAAGCTAGCTCTTTTTTTGTTTGCCGCGGCGCTGACACTTCCCGCCCTGGCTTGCCGGTTTCTTGGAGCGTTCGCACTCCTTGAGTGACACATGTGTTATGGCACCAAAGATAATTCCACCAAAACAAGGCGGCAAGCAACAGATAGAGATGGTGCCAAGGTCAGACTCTCCCTATAAGTATAAGGCGTTTAGGGGTATTCGGGCAGATTGATTATATTTGCACATCATGAATCCAGACATGCCAGATCCCAGCGAGCAGGATCTAAAGTACGCCGAAGAACTTAGAGCCGAAATCCATGAAAAGGTTTTGGAGAGAGTTCGGCAGGTTAATCCTGATATCGATTCCGTCATAGACCCATATCGTGTGGAAGACTATTTTCAGTGGATGTGGGATTATCCAGGGGCGTGGTATGTTGTCGTAGCTATCCCTGAGGGTTATCGAGGGCGGGAAGATTTTATAAAGTTCCTTGTCAAGAACACACTCGACCATTACTGGGAGCAATAAAAAAGAGCCCCGCAGCTTAGCTCTCATTAGCAAGCTTATCCATAACGGGCGCTCTTCCATCAACCAGAGATACAACCAAGACCTGAGTTCTATCATGAGTAGAGCGGCTTGGGTGTATCGGCATTGACATTCTTCCGGAAATCCTCTTCGGTCCGGTGTCAGGAAGCTGTTTCTGATTGTTTGTTGTTTTTCTTCTATATATGAGGCATTGAGACGGTTTTGGGGCGGCCTATTATTTTGTGGTGACGTTGCCTTTATCGTTTAAAACAATTAACTTTGCATTAATCAGTACTACAGTTATGAAGAGATTGCCTTTGCTACTATTATGTGTCGTTGTATCTGTCGCCCTCAATGCCCAGACCAGACCGATACACACCCTTATGCTTGAGCCCGTGGTTAATGAGGATATGAGCTTTGAATCAGACTCTTGCAAGATTAGTTTTTCGTATAATGAAACCTACGGCTTACTTGATGTAGTTGTTTACAACAAAACTGGCAAGCGGGCATACATCGAGTGGGAAAACGCCAGAATTAATAGCGAAAGGGTGGTATTCGGCGACGATATGCGGATTACGATGAAAAGTCCCAAATCAGATGAAGCCATACCGTCAAAGAACAGTTCCATCAGAAGGAGCATCTTGACTGAGCGTTGGCTGGATAGCGTCAATATGGGAAGTCAGGTATTAGACAGCAACCCCATCAGCCGTCATAATTTGTTTGGCCGTGGCGGAAGCGAACTGAACGTTATTATTCCAGTACGCTTTGGAGAATCAGAAGCTGTCGATTACCAGTTCAAGCTCAGTATCTATACGTTGAATCCGGCAGATTGCAGTCAGATATCAGTTGGGATGAAGGCTAAGGATGTTAAGAAGCTTCTGGGTAAGCCTGATGATATGTATGTTGATCCATGGGGTACGGCAAATACCAAGGCGGTCTGGTATTACTCTTCAAATGCAATAATCAACATAGATAAAGGCGTGGTCTCGGAAATCAAGTTGATAAAACGGCCGTACATGAAAGAATAATTTACGCATGAGCACAACCAATACGCAAAAGCAAGCCGCAAAGGCATTCGTCCAGGAATGGTCCGGCAAGGGCTACGAAAAGGGTGAGACCCAACGTTTCTGGCTCTCCCTGCTGCACACGGTCTTCGGTATCGACAACCCCATGAAAATGATGGAGTTTGAGCTGCCGGTCAAGACCATCACCAAGGAGAAAGGCTCCGACTTCATCGACGGCTACATCACTGCAACCAGAGTGCTCATCGAGCAAAAGGGCTCCCACGTAGACCTTTCTGCCAAGTATCGTCAGTCCGACGGCCAGGAGCTGACTCCATACGGTCTCGCATAGCGGAAAGCTCGACATCATCGTCTATAGGGATACCGGTGGTCAGTACTCAGAAGAGGACGTGGAATTTATTGTTTCTGATTTTTCCAAGCAGATTACGGAATACACAAAAGGAACAATAACGTCCGATCTTATCGCCAATTTCTCTACCACTGGACCTATGGAGCGTCTGGTCTCCCAGATAACGCTGATGGATGTTGTTAAGGAGTACTTTGAATTCATCCATATGGAGGCCATTTGCGGTATCCCATACATCAAGCTGAAGGGAACGCCGGAGGACTGGGAGTCCATGCTCGGACGAATCCATCAGTTCGACAAATTCGGGCTGGAATGGTGGACAGCCAAACTCGAACCGATCCTTAGGGAATTTGTTAAGGCAGCGAAGGGTCGTCCCAAAGCGTCTTTCTGGAAGAGCATAGTTAAGAAATACAAACCTGGGATGCTTATTGGAAGAGGATGCCTCCCTGAAGGGCCGAGTCCAACTAAAATTGACGGCTGGATGCTCAAGTTCTTCCCGTACTGCAAGGATGGTCGAACACCGGACAAAGTGTTAAATGACGAATCATTGCTTCCGGAAACCGTTTCTGTGCCATTCAAACGTCGTAGAGTGGATGACAATTGTAATTTGATTCAGGAAGACTGTTTGGAATTCACGGCTGGCTTTTTGGGCGTCCACGAAGACAGAGACACTTATGAACTAACTCCTGTGATGGGCTGGGCGATAAGCAAGGCAGAAAGCAAGCAGGACATCCAAAAAGCTTTAGCCTGGGGTGCAAGTCGCTATGGGCTGAGTATGCGTATCAGCAAGGTGCCAGAAGCTTGAGGATACCCTGTTTATTCTTGAGATCGGAAAAAGCAAAACAGAGCGATTATGAATATTTGCTTTATTCATAGGATTGTTGTATAATTGCAAACAGAAAAGATTAATACCGTGATACAAGATGCCGAAATTGCATTCAATAAACTTCGACCTTATCCGTCGTTTCAGCGAGGACTTGAATCGGGAGGTTCTCTCCTGGTCCAAAGCGCCATGGTCCTGGGACGATATGGTGGCCCAGTATCAACGGCTTCACTCTCCCCAGAATCAGAAAGTGACTCGGCAGTAGACCAAGAAGGACTGCTGACCGATTGGGCTCAAGCCCATAACTGCTGGTTCACAAACGCTAATTCACATCTTACCGCACAAGGCTACAGGTTTTACGGCTTTGGCGGAGAGGCTCAGGTCTATGCTGAAAAAGACGAGTATGTGCATAAGGTTTGCAGGATAGGGCAATATGAATCCCCGGGACGGTTCTTTGACCGGATTATCATAGAAAATACGCTTTGTCCTGCTGCCGCACTTGTCGTCGAAGGTTTCGGAAGAAATGCAGATGACGAGTTTGTTATATTGATGCGTCAGCGCTTCTTTCGCCAGGCATACATAATGAACGAGAAAGAGATTTCTCTCTATATGAAGTGCCTTGGATTCAGAAAGAATACCGATGACCGATATGGCGTAATCAGTTATCTTTCAGACCTGGTTATCGCAGAAGATTTACATCCTGGCAATATCTGGATGACCGAAGATGACAACATCGTAATAATTGACGGAGCGTTCTTCTTCAATTTTCCCTCTCTCGGACTAGGAGGCTCTTTTGAGCTATAGGCAAGCCGGCGACGACGAAGTCTGGACGGATGGAACCAAAGCCATGCTGGACGACATGCACAAGCGGAAGATCGACATGGCCGACGAAATCTATGTCATCAACGTCGGCGGCTATATCGGCGAGAGTACCAGGAGCGAGATCGAGTACGCAAAGAAGAATGGACGGGCGGTGAACTATTTAGAACTAACAAGTAAGTAATATGGCAACACAACAATACCCCTGCGAGAACTGCAAGTTCCGCGCTCACTACGACAAAAACTCTAAATCTGTCCTTGGTCGCTTCTGGCGGTGGCACATCAATTTCTGCCCGGGCTTCAAGGCGTACTTTACAAATCAGGACGAAGAGACAAAAGCCGCGCTTCGGGAGAAGTACAGCTTCCACAAGTATCAAGATTAGATGCAGGTCACTATCGACAAAGCCGCTATCTTTACAGAGGTCGAAGATGTCGGGGCTAGAGAATTCAGTCCATCGCCTCAAGAATACGAAGCAATTCTGCAGGCGTAACCACGATGGGTGTGGCCGGGAAATGCTTTGTATTGCCTGTCACCAGGTAAGATCCTTCTTTGGATAGAGCTATCTCATCGAAAATCTCTGCATTATAAAGTGGAACAATGGTGCCGTCCATGATTTTCTCGCGGACGATTACTGTTGCCGAATCCGGGTGGACGGCAAATATAGCTGACACAAGTACATTTGTGTCAATCACTGCGTACACCATTATTTACCCTCCCTAGCCAGTCTGATCTCTTCGTTGATCTCCTCCAGGCTCATGCCGGCGAGGCCGTTGTCAGCAGCGATGCGACGCAACTCGTCGAAGGCGGCTTTCCCTCTGCCCACTACATCCTCCTTGGAAGGGGCCTCGATGACAAAGGGAATCCTGCGTTTCCGTACAACGGCGCGGGCGAAAATGTTGAAGGCGGTATTGGTGCTCATACCGAATTCGTCGCAAAGCGCATCGAACTGCACCTTGAGGTCATTATCCATGCGGATGGTCATTGCTGTCTGTGCCATAGTGCTTCAATTTTATGCAAATATAATCATTTGCAATCATTATGCAAGCTATATGCCGCCAAAAGTGCTGATAACTGATTGCTTCCCATGCTGTCTCTATCAAGACAGCGCCCGGATAACAGCGGAGAATATGTTCTGCTTTGCAATCTCCGGATCCATAGCGACAACAGTAGGCATATCTTCCGGCGTAACTGCACGGACCGCCCAGAAGCCGGCACCGTAAAGTGCGCCCATTGCGCTTGCATCCACCATGCCGGACAACAATGCCACTTTCTTCCCTCTGCAATGCCGTAAGACGCCATACGGCACTTTCCCGTTGAGGGTCTGAAAGTCGGAGCGGCCCTCGCCGGTGAAGACGATGTCCGCATCTCTGATTGCGGCATCGAAGTGAGTATAAAGCATGACTTTGTCCACACCGCTTGTCATTTCTGCATCGGCATAAGCAATCAAAGCCCCTCCAAGGCCGCCTGCAGCGCCGGCTCCGGGGATTGACGAGACATCGACACCAGTCTCTGCCGCTATCTCTCGGGCGAGCTCTGCCATTCTGCTCTCGAGTATTTCAACGTCGGCAGGTGATGCTCCCTTCTGCGGAGCGAACACACGAGCCGCACCGTCGGGGCCGGTGAACGGGTTGTCGACATCGCACAAGAGTTCAACGGAGGTTTCGCGTAATACATCCCTGACGCCAGGCACGGCGAGCATACCAGTGCCACCGTCGCAAGTGGCACTGCCCCCAAGGCCAATGATAAGACGCCTGCATCCTTTGCGGAATGCCTCCACTATGAGTTCGCCCACGCCTTTGCTGGAGGCTATGATCGGGTTCCTTTCCATGGGCTTGAGAAGATTGAGGCCACAGGCCTGGGCGACCTCGATTATTCCGGTGTCGCCGAGAGTGGCAAAACGGGCGTCAATCGTCCTGCCCAGCGGATCGGATACCCTTGCTTCATGGACCTTGGCATCGAGAGCCCACGTCAGCACATCCAGTGTGCCTTCGCCGCCATCGGCAAGGGGAATCTGTACCACCTCGGCTGACGGGTACACCTGAAGCGCGGCTTCGGCCATGGTAGCCGCAACCTCACGCGACGAAAGGCATTCTTTGTAAGAATCAGGAGCTATTACGATCTTCATGGCTGGCGATTAGTGGTGAGTTGCTGCAGCAGTGTCAAAAGTAAATAAATTTCAACGAAAAACATTATTTTTGCGCAAAACTAATCACATCCGAGTAATGAGTTCGCCTAAGTTCGACACCTGTTTCTTTGAACAGTACGCGCAGATTTCGCTTTCGGCGTTGCTGGGGCGCGAGTTTGACTGCCTTGTGAACAGGGACCGTCCCGACTTGCAGTCAACGGACGGCCACAGTATCGGCATAGAGGTCACGCGGGCGATGGAAGAGAGCCGCAGGGCGGAGGAGGAACTGCTGAAGGATATTTCGGGCGTCACTCCTGCGGCGCGGGATGAAGAGACCAGGCAGATACTGGAGTCGGGTTACGGCTACGGCCTGAAAGCGGGGAAGTACATCGGAGTGAAAGAACTGTCTTACTGGTCCATGGCCCTGCCTATGCGAAGGATCCTTGCAATCAAGGTTTCCAAGGCCGGAAGCGGTTTCTATGGCCATTTCGACAAGATGGGGCTGTTTGTTTTCAGCCGGGATAACCTTGGCGAACCCGATGCCCTGCACGCCATGCGGTATACGATGTCTCTTCAGAAAAACAATGATATCCGTTACAATCGGTTATATCTTGCCGATGTCGACGACCTCTTCGTGTGCAATCTGGACGATGGCCTGGGGGAGAGTTCCCGCCTGGTGCGGTACCAGATTTCCCAGGAGCAGCGCAGGGAGTTTTATCTGGAAGCCGTCAGGATAACAAAATGAGGACGAGGCCCGCTTATGCCAGCAGATTATACAACCCCCCGATTCGATGTCAAGGTTGAGCGGAATGTCGTGTACACCACTGCATCCGGATACTGGACCGAGGCTCCTGCCGGCGTGGCTCCGCCTCTCGGCCTCATTCTGCGGTGCGGCTCTCCCAAGCAGCTGGAGGTGGATATGGATATCTATCTGCCGGAAGGGGATGCTTCGTCCGGCAGGCCCTTGCTGCTGATGATGCACGGCGGCTCGTTCTATCTGGGCAACAAGAATGAGAAGGGGCAGTCGGAGTGGTGCCGGTATTTTGCCTCGCTTGGATACGTTGCCGCCTCAATCAACTACCGGCTCGGGTTTCACTTAAACCGGAACGATTTCCGGAATGCGGAACTGCGTGCACTCGAGGATGCTGATGCCGCCCTGGATTACCTGCTCTCGGCGAGGAAAGATCTCCGTATCGATCCCGAAAGAGTCTTTGCCGCCGGCACCAGTTCGGGCGCAATCACGGCGATGGCCCTGGCCTACCGGCCCGGGGCGGACCACCGTATTTGCGCAGTGGCCAATCTCTGGGGTGCCGTCCACGATTTGTCGGTGCTGGAGAGGGCAGACGTGCCCATTATCTCATTCCAATCGGTCCAGGATCCTGTGGTTCCTTATGTCGAGGGCTACCCAATGGCTAAGTTCAGCCTGTTCACACGAGGTATCTCAGGATATATGTACGGCACACGGTCAATCCACGAGAAGGCCCTTGCCCTTGGCATTCGCTCCGAGCATCACCCATATCCGGAGGCTAGGCACCGTCTCCATATGGATAAATCCGGGCAGCTGACCCCGCGTTTCTACGAGGTGCGGGACGCTATGGCGGCGTTTTTCTAGGGTTATGACGGAGAGATTACCTATCAAAACGCCGCACTTTCGTGCGGCGCCTGCTTAGTATTCCATAGCGCGGAAAGACAGGGATTCGAACCCTGGAGCCGCTTTAGGCGGCCACACGCTTTCCAGACGTGCCTCTTCAGCCACTCGAGCATCTTTCCAATGGGACTACAAAGGTAATAACTTTTTTTGTAATCCAACACTTCCTAACAAAAAAAGTGCTTTTCTTCCCTAAATAGAAAAATATTGGTTAAATTTGTAAACTATGAATCTAAAGACCACAATACTGACACTGTGTGCCATTCTCCTTGCCGCCGGGTGCGACAAGGGAGGGCTTGATAACCATAATCTTATCCACCGGGACTTCACCGCCGCTCTCGACGGCGCACCCCAGACCCGCACCAGTCTTGCCTCCGGCGGCTCCGTGCTCTGGGATGAAAGCGGGGAAGGCATAACCATAGTGGATGAACTTGGAGCGACTTACGACTTGAGCCAGACGGCTGTCAGCGCCGACCGCAAGAGCGCGACCTTCTCCGGCGAAGTGCCCCAGTCGGGCTGCAAGTATGCCATTTATCCGGCCCAGCCGGAGGTCGACTACGAATCCGGCCTCGTGAGCCTCGGCATCCCGACCACCCAGGAGGCTGTGGAAGGCGGTTTCGAGACCGCGACAAATATCGCGATTTCCCTCGTGGGCACGGATGGCAATCTGCTGTTCAAGAATATCTGCGGCCTGATCGGATTCACCGTAGCCAACTCAGATGTCAACACGATACGCTTCAGCGCCACCGAAATCTCCGGCGGAGCACTCACGGGCACTGCCCTCATCGAATACACCGGATCCGGTCCCGACTGCGTCAGCGATATCGACAAGGGCGCGGACTACGTGGAGCTTGAAGGCGACATCAAGGCCGGAAGGACCTACTATGCCATCGCATTCCCCGGCACCTACAAAGACTTCACCATCACTTTCACGGACAACGACGGACGGACCGCCACCTACACCAAGAGCGACGCCAACCTCGTGGTCGAACGCAGCAAGGTGGTGAACGTGAGCCCGTTCACCATTGCCGACGGCGACTGGACCTCCGACGAACTTCCCGGCGGCACGGCGAGCCTGAGCTACAGCGAGCTGCCGACGCCGTCCACATATGTGAAGGGATACGGATCTCCCGCAGAATACACCAACGAATTCGGTAAGTGGACCATCTGTGCATACAACTACACCAACAAGTCTGCCTTCCAGCTGAATAAAGACAAGGTGGCCTATATCGGCACCCCTGCGATGCCCGGTGTTATAAAGTCCGTCACCGTGACCATAGCGAGCGGGGAGACCACCAGCGGTAAATTGAGCTTCTGCAGCGAGCGCGGCTCGAATTCGACGCCGGCCGGCAGCCTGATCGTCCCGTGCGAGGGCAGCGTCACCACGGTAGACGTCAGCTCCCTGGACCTCAAGCAGATATGGATACGTGCCGACGATTTCTGCGCACGCATAACCGATGTATCCCTTGTCTACGGCAGCTACATCCCGGGCGACGATCCCGGCCCCGGCACCAATCCCGATCCGGGCCCCGATCCCGTCGTCCCGCCGTACGATCCCAATGCGAAGGCCGACTACGGCTGGTTCGAGCTGCCCGCGCAGACCGACAAGGACTGCAACGGCATCGACGACGTCGTCTCCGACTACTACTATTCCCACACTTTCAGGGCCGACGCCCCGAGGATACGCAATTTCTCCTGCTGTTACTCGAAATACAACATGCAGCCGGTCTGGGTGGCCGCTCCCATGCATTCCTGCTACAAAGGCTCATCGGGCCGCAACGATTCCTACAAGGCCGATCCCAACATAAAGTGCGCCCAGGCAAGCAAGGTGGACGGATACACCCGCGGCCACATGCTCGGCTCTTCCGACCGCACCGTCAGCAAGGAGACCAACCGCCAGGTGTTCTACTATTCCAACATCGGCGCCCAGCTCCAGTCCGGTTTTAACACCGGCGGCGGCTCCTGGAACAACCTTGAGTCGCTCACCGACGGACAGTGGTGCGCCGACACCCTCTATCAGGTCATAGGCTGCATCTTCACGTCCTTCACCGACCGCTACGGCAAGACCGTGGAGCCAAGGACCGTGGGCAGCGTCCACGTGCCCACCGCCTACTACAAGGTGCTGATACGCACCAAGAGCGGCAAGACCGGCAAGCGCCTGGACCAGTGCACGGCAAGCGAAATCAAGTGTGCGGCATTCATCCTTGCCCACCGCAGCAACGCCGGCCACAAGCCTTCTGCTTCAGATATGTACACGGTCTCGGAACTCGAGGCCATCACAGGTCTGAACTACTTCGTCAACGTCCCCAACGCCCCCAAGGGCACCGCAGTCGCTTCCGACTGGGGCTTATGAGGACCATAAAGGACACCCTGACCCTGCAGGATGCCGAGCGGCTTTCGGGCCCTCTGGCATTCAACCTGATGCTCAAGCCTGCGGGCTCACTGTGCAACCTTGACTGCGCCTACTGCTATTATCTCGACAAGGCGGAAATCTACGGCGGCAAGGAGCCCCGGATGGATGTTGAAGGCCTCGAGCGTTATGTGCGCGCCTATATCGAGGCCTGCGAAGCGGATGAAGTGACCTTCAACTGGCATGGCGGCGAGCCCCTCGTGCTGGGCCTGGACTTCTACCGTAAGGCCGTGGAATTCGAGAAAAAATACGCGGGGGAGAAGAAGATCCACAACACGCTCCAGACCAACGGCACACTCATCACTCCTGAGTGGGCGGACTTCTTCGCCCGGGAGCGTTTCCTTCTGGGCGTGTCGATGGACGGCACCCCGGAAGTCCACGACCGCTACCGCCGCGACAAGGGCGGAGCCCCGACCTCGGCCCGGGTGATCGAGGGCCTGCGAAAGCTTCACGCTGCTGGCGCTGAATACAATATAATGGCCACCGTCAACAGCGCTTCGGAAGGCAAGGGCCTTCAGGTGTATCAGTTCCTGAAGGGGCTGGGAAGCGATTTCCTTCAGTTTTCCCCCGTGGTGGAACACGTCGTTTATCCTTTGCGTGCAGGCAAGCCTGACAGGCAGTCCAGGCCCCGTATCGTAGATCCTTCGGAGCCGGGTGCGACGCTTGCCCCCTGGTCGGTCAGCCCGGTGGGCTTCGGCCGTTTCTTGTGCGATATTTTCGATTACTGGGTGCGCCGCGACGTAGGGCGCGTGTTTGTGAATTTCTTCGACTGCACGCTTGCCAACTGGTGCGGGGTGCAGCCCGGAACATGCAGCTTTGCAGAGACTTGCGGAGGCAATGCCGTGGTAGAGCACAACGGCGACGTGTATGCCTGCGACCATTTCGTCTATCCCCGCTACTTGCTGGGCAATCTGTTCCGGGACCGTCTGGCGGACCTTATGCAGTCGCCATCGCAGGTGCGCTTCGGCATCGACAAACGCAACTCCCTGCCGCGCAAGTGCCTGCGCTGCGAAGTCCTGCAGCTCTGCCACGGAGGATGCCCCAAGCATCGCTTCAACACCACCGACAACGGCCAGACCGGCCTGAACGCCCTTTGCGAGGGCTACAAGATGTTCTTTACCCGCAGCGCCGGCGCGATGAAAAAGATGCGCGACCTCCTCTCGGAGGGCAAGGCGCCGGCCCTGATAATGATGCAGCAATAGGTCATGGGAGAGCTGAAGAACGACATACAGTTTCTGCCGGGCGTAGGCCCCAAGCGCGCCCTGCTCCTGAAGAACGAGCTGGAGATCTTCACCCTCGAAGACCTCATACATTTCTATCCCTTCCGCTACCTGGACCGCAGCAGCGTGACTCCGATCGCGGAAGTGACCCCGGACCTTGCCTACGTGCAGGTGCAGGGCATGGTGGTGAGCCGCAACCTGATAAACATCAAGCACTTGAGTATTATCGTGGAAGATGCCACCGGGCGCATGGAAATGGTGTTCTTCAAGGGTGTCAAATGGACCTACGACAAGCTTGAGCCGGGGCGTACCTTCCTCTTTTTCGGCAAGCCCCAGTCGTTCAACGGCAAGATCAACATCGTCCACCCCGAAGTGGACGCCCCCGTGCAGGATCCTTCCTCCAGGGGTGTGCTCACAGGGGTCTATCCGAGCACAGAGAAACTCAAGAGCGGGGGAGTCACCGGCAAGGTGATGTGCAAGCTCGAGCAGGCCGCGCTCTCCCTCTGCCTGAATGAAGTCCGTGAGACTCTGCCCGATAGCATTATAAAGGCCCACGGCCTCTGCCCCTTGCCCTACGCCCTCAAGAATATCCATTTCCCCGACGACCAGCGTGCCCTCGCCCTGGCATCCCGCAGGCTCAAGTTCGAGGAACTGTTTTTCCTGCAGTTGAGCCTGCTCAAGCAGCGCTACGTCCGCAGCCGCGCCTCCAACGGTATTCCGATGCCCCACGTGGGCCCGGCGTTCCACGCCTGCTTCAACGCCTTGCCGTATTCGCTGACGGGCGCCCAGCAGCGGGTGATAAAGGAAATACGTGCCGACCTGAGCAGCGGTTCCCAGATGAACCGCCTGCTGCAGGGAGACGTGGGCTCGGGCAAGACCATGGTGGCGGTGCTCAGCTGCCTGATCGCCGTGGGTAACGGCTTCCAGGCCTGCATAATGGCCCCCACGGAAGTGCTTGCCCGGCAGCATTATGCCAACATCCTTAAGTACCTGGCCCCCACGGGGGTGGAATGCGCCCTGCTGACCGGGAGCACCACCCGCAAGGAGCGCCGCCCCATACTCGAGGGGCTTGCGGACGGCAGGATAGGCATAGTTGTGGGCACGCACGCGCTTATCGAGGACACGGTCCGTTACAGGGCGCTCGGGCTGGCAGTCATTGATGAGCAGCACCGCTTCGGAGTGGGCCAGCGCGCCGCCCTCTGGGACAAGGGCCCCGGAGCGCCGCCGCACGTGCTCGTGATGACTGCCACCCCGATTCCCAGGACGCTTGCGATGACGCTCTACGGCGACCTGGACGTGTCCGTGATCGATGAAATGCCTCCCGGGCGCAAGCCGGTGCAGACCATGCTGATAGGCCAGAACCGACTGCCGGCGATGTATCGCTTTATGCGAGAGCAAATCGCCCTCGGACGCCAGTGCTTCGTGGTGTATCCCATGATTTTCATCAACGAAAAGCTGGAGGATGTCAGCAACGTGGAGCAGGGCTACGAAGAAATACTGAAGGCTTTCCCGCTCGAGGAAGGCTACAAGGTGGCAATTGTCCACGGTCAGCAGAGCAACGAGCAGAAAGACTTCAACATGAGGGCTTTCGCCGAAGGACGGGCCCATATCCTCGTGTCTACGACCGTCATCGAGGTGGGGGTAGATGTGCCCAACGCAAGCGTGATGGTGATACGCAGCGCCCAGCGCTTCGGCCTCAGCCAGCTGCACCAGCTGCGCGGACGAGTGGGGCGCGGAGCTGAAAAGTCCTATTGCATCCTGGTCAAGGATCCGAAGACCAGCCGTGAAGCCCAGCAGCGACTGGAACTGATGTGTTCCACCGAAGACGGCTTCGAAATAGCCGAACAGGACATGAAGATGCGCGGCCCCGGCGACCTGGAGGGCACGCAGCAGAGCGGGCTCCCCATAGCGCTGACTATCGCTTCGCTTACCAGGGACGGCCTGCTTCTGGAAGAGGCCCGCCACTGCGCCCAGGGAGTGCTTGATGCCGACCCGTCGCTGGAAAGGCCTGAAAATGCCGTGCTTGTGCGGGAACTGCGCAAAGGCAAGTATGAATTGCAGGACTATAGCAACATATCGTAGATTTTTATTATATTGCAAAAAATTTAAAGCTTTATGATAACAACTATTATCGTGATTGCGGTTGTCGCAGTCCTGGTGCTTTGGGTAATCTCCGTGCAGCGCAAACTCGTCAGCGCTGAAGAAATCGTCAAGAATGCTATGAGCCAGATCGGCGTGCAGCAGTCCAGCCGCTGGGACGCCCTGACCGGACTCGTGGAGCTTCTCAAGTCCTACAACGAGCATGAATACAACACCCTCAAGGATGTCATCGCAGCCCGTTCCAACATCGGCTCCAACAGCTCTGCATCCGAAGCGCAGGCCCAGGAAGACCTCATCGGAAAGGTGATGATGCGCCTGAATGTCGTGGCCGAGCAGTATCCCGACCTGAAGGCGGACTCGATGTATGTCAACACGATGAATTCAGTCAACACCTACGAGAATCAGGTGCGTATGAGCCGTATGACCTACAACGACTCCGTGACCCGCTACAACCGCATGATACGGCAGATTCCGGACAGCATTGTTGCATCCATATTCCGCTTCACCGAGAAGGAATACCTCAAGGAGAATGCCGCCAAGGCGGATATGCCTTCCCTCAAGATTTAAGTATGCGCAGACTGCTTCTGTCCCTGCTCTCGCTGCTTCCGGCGGGAGTTTTGTGCGCGTTCAGTCCCGCCATCAACGACATCAGGATCGATGTGAGCCTTTCCGAAGACGGCACCGCCCACATCGTGGAGGTCTGGGATGTCGTCGTGGCTTCCGGTACCGAATGGTACCTGGTGCGGAGCAACCTCGGCGACATATCGATCAAGAACCTCTCCGTCAGCGACGAGACCGGGGCGCAGTTCAAGGATGAAGGCATATGGAACCTCGATAGGGATATTGAGCAGAAGGCCCGTAGATGCGGCCTGAACCCTACGTCTTCGGGCTATGAAATCTGCTGGGGAGTAGGTAGTTACGGTCCGCACGTCTTTACTGTCAGCTACGATATGACCAACGTGGTCAAGACCCTCAACGACCACGATATGCTGCATATCCAGTTCATCAGCGACGATCTGTCCAGCGCCCCGCAGCACGCCAGGCTGACCCTGTCTGCCCCCGTGCCCCTGAATGAAGGGAATTCAAACATCTGGGGCTTCGGCTACACGGGCACGTGCAACTGGGAAAACGGCACGGTCGTGGCTGAATCCGGCGAGCCTTTCGACACCTACAGCTCGCTTATCCTGCTGCTTCGTTTCGATAAAGGGATATTCAGTTCCCCGAGCGTGCAGGACAGGGATTTCACCGAGGTCCTGGACCGTGCCCGCGAGGGCAGCTACTTCCCGGATGCCGGCCCCGATCCCTGGTACTACACTGTCCTTGGGTTCCTGATGTTCGTCGGAATGATATGGGTTGCGATCATCAAGCCCATACAGAAGTTCCTGCAGGCATTGGGCCTCTCAAAAAGGAAGGACAGGCGCCGCCGCAAGAAGATTTTCGGCATGCGCCGCCTGCCGGGGACTTTCGACTGGTGCCGGGACATTCCTTTCGGAGGCGACATCTATGAAACATATTTCATCAAAGCCCATATGAACGGGGTGGATGACAGCAGCTACACCATCATCCCGGCCATGCTGCTGCGAATGATCTTCCACGATGTCATCCGGATGAACAAGATCGGGGACAAGAAAGTCGAATTCACCTTCAATCCTTCTCCGGACACCGCTTATATGACTCCGCCGGAGAAGGAATTGCTTGGATTCCTCAAGCAGGCTGCCGGTGAGGACAGTATCCTTCAGGAGCAGGAGTTCAAGAGGTGGAGCGGGTCCCATTTTTCGTCTCTGAGGTCGTTCAAGTCTTCCATCCAGGACCTGGTGTTCCGTAATTTCCAGAACGACAAATATGTGTCCGGCGGTACTGGGTGGTATACCCTGGCACTGAATGAGCAGGGGCAGAACGCTGCTCTTAAAGCGCTTGGCTTCAGGCAGTTCCTTAAAGATTTCACCCTCGTGGGCGAGCGCAGCTCTGTCGAAGTCAGCCTGTGGGGCGACTATCTTGTCAACGCCGCCGTGTTCGGTATTGCCAACAAGGTGGCCAAGGAAATGAGCAAGATAGATCCCGCACTGCTGAAGAAACTGCCGGTAAGCTATACCAGCCTTCCTGATGTAGTCGTGTTCTCGGATACCTTCGGCCGTGCCATACGTTCCGGGATGAACTCCTTCTATTCAAGCACCTATTCCGGCTCCGGCCATTCTGGCTCATACGGCAGCGGCTCCTACGGTGGCTGGGGCGGCTCGTCTTCCCATAGCGGCGGAGGCGGCTTCTCCGGTGGCGGCCACGGCGGCGGCAGCCGTTAATGAATTTAAAACCAAATAAATATGAAGAAATTTCTAATCGGCATACTGGCCGTATTTACGCTTATGGCTTGTGGTAAACAAGATGAGGGATCCGGATATATCGGGCCCTCTGAAGTCAATATCGAGAACGGGGTGATGACCCCGGAAGTGCTTTTGTCGCTCGGCCGCCTGAGCGATCCCCAGCTCAGCCCCGACGGCAGCCAGGTCCTCTATGGCGTGTCCTGGACCGATATCGCCGCCAATCGCAGCTGCCGCAACCTGTGGCTCTGCAAGCCGGACGGCTCCGGCGGCGTGCAGCTGACCCGTTACGCCAAAAGCGTGAGCAACGCCCGCTGGTCGCTGGACGGGAAAAGCATCTTCTTCATCCAGGGCGGCCAGATCTGGAAAGCTCCTCTGCAGGGGAGCAAACTCGGTAAAAAAGTGTGCCTGAGCGATGTCCCTGCGGGAATCAGCGAGTTCAAGCTCTCCCCGGACCAGACGAAGCTCATCTATATTTCGAGCATAAAGAACCCGGCCGTGGTGCAGCCTTCCGATACCGATCCGGCCCTGGACAAGGCCTCCGCCTATGCCACCGAGGACCTGATGTACCGCCACTGGGACCACTGGGTGACTGAAACGCCGCGAAGCTACGTGGCTCCCCTGGGAGAGGGAACGATAACCCCCGACAAGTCCACCGACCTGCTCGGCAGCGAGCCCTACGAACTTCCCACCGAGCCCTTCGGCGGCATCGAGCAGCTCGACTGGAGTCCGGACGGCCGCTATATCGCATATTCCTGCCGCAAACTCACGGGCAAGCAGTATGCCTTCAGCACCAACACCGGCATCTATGTCTATGACACACAGACCGGTGCGACTCTGCCCGTGAAGACGGACGGAGGCTATGACACCGATCCCGTCTGGAGCGAAGACGGAGCGCATATTGCGTGGATTTCAATGCGCCGCGACGGCTATGAGGCTGATGCCCAGCGTATCCTTGTCTGCGACGTCGCTCCCGGTGATGCTCCCGCATTCGGCAACATCAGGCAGCTGGCTGCCGCCCTCGACCGCGACGCCTCCGGCCTTGCCTGGCACGACGGTGAAATCTGGTTCAACGCCCTCATCGACGGCATACAGGCCATATTCAAAGTCTCGCTCGCGGATGAACTGACCCGCATCACCCCCGCCGACTGGCCCTATGATTTCTTCACCCCCTTCGGGTGGAACGGCGACCGCCTGCTGACCAGTTTCTACTCGCTGCAGTTCCCGCTCGAGCTCGTGGCCGTGGAGCCTGCCCGCGAAGCCTTCGGCAACCTGACTTCGACCAACGCCGCCATCCTCGACCAGCTCGAAGAGCCCTCTTTCGAAAGCGTGTATGTGGAGACCGTGGACGGAAAGCAGATGCAGTGCTGGGTGCTCTACCCGCCGGAATTCGACCGCAGCAAGGTCTATCCCGCCATTGAAATCGTGCTCGGAGGCCCGCAGGGCACCAATTCCCAGGACTGGAGCTACAGGTGGTGCTACCGCCTGATGGCCCAGCAGGGCTACATCGTGATCATGCCCAACCGCCGCGGCACTACCGCCTTCGGCCAGGAATGGAAGGAGCAGATCAGCGGCGACTACTGCGGGCTCAACATGCAGGATTACCTGAGCGCCGGACGCTATATCAAGAGCCAGCCCTATGTAGGCAAGCTTGCCTGCGTGGGCGCATCCTACGGCGGTTATTCTGCATATATGCTGGAAGGCCTCCACGGCGACCTCTACGACTGCTTCATCGCCCACGCCGGCATCTTCGACGAGGCGCAGCTGTGGTTCACCACGGAGGAGATGTGGTTCGCCAACTGGGACAACGGCGGCCTGACCGAATACGCCTATGAGCCCGGAGGGCAGGGCCCCGCCGGCGACGGCGTCACCTTCGGCGGTATGCAGCAGGCGGGCGCCCCCTACGCTTCCACGCCCAAGGCGCGCAGGCATTATGCCAACGCTCCCGTGAGCATGGTCACGAAGTGGCATACGCCCATCCTGTGCATCCACGGAATGATGGACTATCGTATCCCGTACGAGCAGGGCATGGCCGCTTTCAACGCCGCCCAGATGATGGGGGTGCCGAGCAAGCTGGTGGTGTTCCCCGAGGAGAACCACTGGATCCTGCAGCCGCAGAATGCCCTGTTCTGGCATCGGACTTTCTTCGACTGGCTGTCCCGCTGGATGAAGTAATGGAAAGCTGGCAGGAACGGACCGGGATGTTGCTGGGGGAGGACGGCCTCGCCCGGCTGAAGGCCGCCCGCGTGGTCGTGGTGGGCCTCGGCGGCGTGGGCGCCATGGCTGCCGAGATGCTGGTGCGTTCCGGAGTGGGGGAGATGGTGGTCGTGGATGCCGACGTGGTGGGGGAGACGAACATCAACCGGCAGATTCCGGCGCTGCATTCCACCGTGGGCCGCAGTAAATGCTCGGTTATGCGTGAACGCCTGATGGACATCAATCCCGGGCTGAAGCTGCGCTGCATCGAGGAGTATCTGGATGAAAAGGGGATTCCGGCCGTGCTGGACGGGATCGAAGCGGACTGCGTCGTGGACGCCATCGACACCCTCAGCCCCAAGATTGCCCTCATACAGTATTGCCTCGGGCACGGTCTTTTCCTGGTCAGTTCAATGGGCAGCGGCTCGAAGATGGACGCCACCAGGGTGCGTGTGGCCGATATATCGGAGACTTTCCAGTGCCCGCTTGCCCATATGCTGCGCAAACGCCTCCACAAGCTTGGCATCACGACCGGTTTCCGGGCGGTGTTCTCGACCGAGCGTCCCGACCGGGCTTCGGTGGTGCTGGAAGAGAGCCGCAACAAGAAGTCCCAGACCGGCACAATTTCTTATCTGCCAGCGGTTTTCGGGTGCGTGTGCGCGCAGGCTGCGGTGGAACATATTGTCAGTGTGGAAGATATTTAGTATCTTTGCAAGTTATGTACACGATAGAAGAAGTCAAATCCAGAAGTCAGCTGAAGGAGTTCGTGCGTTTCCCGGACGAGCTCTACCGCAATTGTGCACAGTATGTGCCGGCCCTCCATTCGGACCAGGTGCACATGCTGACCAAGTCTCCGAGCCTGAAATACTGCAAGAGCAGGCTTTGGCTCGCAAAAGACGGCAGCAGGGTCGTGGGCCGTATCTGCGCCATGATCAATCCCCGCTTCAACGAGCGCTACTCCCGGAAAAGCGTGCGGTTCGGCTGGTTCGACTGCATCAACGACCTGGAGGCCGCCCGCCTGCTGATAGCTGCGGCCGAGCAGTGGGGCAAAGAGCAGGGAATGGAGGAAATCCACGGACCGCTCAGCTACAACACCCTAGGCAAACAGGGTATGCTGGTGGAGGGATATGAAAACATACCGCCTTTCAACTGCCTGTATAACTTCCCGTACTACAACGACCTGGTCACCGCCCTCGGCTTCGTGAAGGAATGCGACTGGCTGCAGTACAAGATGGTTGCCAACCACGGAGTGCCCGAGAAGGCGCGCAGGGTGGCGAAGGTGGTCGAGGAGCGCTACAACCTGCATTTCGGAAGCCTGGACAAACTGAAGAAAGACAAGGAACTGGTGCGCAAGTTCTTCCGCGTCTATTCCGACAGCTTCTCCCAGACCGTGTACAATTTCATCCCCTTCACGGAAGAGGAAATAGAAGAGGAAGCCCGCATGTCCATGCGCTTCATTTCCGACAAGGCCAGCTGCCTGGTGCTCGATGAGCACGAGGAAATCGTGGCTTTCGGCATTTCATTCCCCAGTATCTCCAAGGCCCTCCAGAAGGCCAGGGGGCATCTTTTCCCCTTCGGATGGATACATCTGCTCAAGGCCCTGGGCAACTACGAGACCACCGACCTGATGATCAACGGCGCAGTCCCGGAGTGGCAGAACAAGGGCGTTTCGGCGGTGTACTACAAGGAGATGGCGGACAAGGCGGCCCGCATCGGCAACCGCTGGGCGATTTCCAATCCCCAGATCGAGTCCAACAGCGCCGTGAACATTTGGAACAGTTATGAGCACGAGCCCTTCATGCGGCGCCGCTGCTACATCAAAAAAATTGCTTAAGCTATGGCAGAGAACACATTGCTTGAAAAGGTGCTTTCCCTGGAAGGAAAGTTCAAATCCATACAGGACCAGCTGTCGGACCCTTCAGTGATGTCCGACATGAAGAAGTATGTCCAGCTCAACAAGGACTACAAGGAGCTCGAGCCCATCATCCAGAAGGGCCACGAGTATGAAAAGGTTGTCAGTGACCTGCAGTCCGCAAAGGACATTTTCCTGAATGAGAAAGACGAGGACCTGCGGGAAATGGCCCGCGAGGAGATTTCCGAGCTTGAGCCCCGCGTCCCGGCCCTGGAGCAGGAGATCAAACTGCTGCTCATCCCCGCCGACCCCGACGATTCCAAGAATGCCATCGTGGAAATCCGCGGCGGCACCGGAGGCGACGAAGCCGCCATTTTTGCCGGCGACCTTTTCCGTATGTATCAGCACTTTGCGGAGTCCCGCGGCTGGAGGCTCGAAGTCACCGACCAGGCCCCCGGCACCTCCGGCGGCTTCAAGCAGATAGTCTTCAAGCTCAGCGGCGACGGGGTGTACGGAGTGATGAAATACGAATCCGGCGTCCACCGCGTGCAGCGTGTGCCCCAGACCGAGACCCAGGGACGCATCCAGACCTCGGCCGCTTCCGTGGCCGTGTTCCCGGAAGCCGGCGAGTTTGACGTGGACCTCAGCTGGGACGACATACGCCTCGACCTCTTCTGCTCTTCAGGCCCCGGCGGCCAGGGTGTCAACACCACCTATTCGGCCGTGCGTCTGACCCATATTCCTTCGGGACTCGTGGTCCAGTGCCAGGAGGAGCGCTCGCAGCTGAAGAACAAGGACCGCGCTTTCGAGGAACTCCGTACGCGTCTCTACAATCTGGAGCACCAGAAGTATCTGGACGGTATCGCCGCCAAGCGCAAGACCATGGTCAGCACCGGCGACCGCAGCGCCAAGATCCGCACCTACAATTATCCCCAGGGCCGTGTGACCGACCACCGCATCAACTGGAGCATGTACAACCTGCCCGTCTTCATGGACGGGGACATACAGGAGTGTATCGACCAGCTGCAGATAGCGGAAAACGCCGAACGCCTCAAAGAAGCCGGCGAATGATTATCGAATAGATAGCTTTCAGGCTATCGGCCTGAAAGCTATGCAGGCATTATGGCCTCCGAATCCGAATGAATCGGAAAGACCGAGAGTGAGCCGGGCCTTTACCGCCTTGTTCGGCGTGTAGTCCAGGTCGCACTCCGGGTCCGGATTGTCCAGGTTGATCGTGGGAGGCACGGTGCCGTTGCAGAGGGCAAGAATGGTCGCGACCGCTTCCGCAGCGCCTGCCGCCCCGAACATATGGCCATGCATCGATTTCGTGCTGCTTATGTGGATCTTGTAGGCGGCCTCTCCGAACGCCAGCTTGTAGGCCGCGGTCTCGGCCACGTCGTTGAGCTGCGTGCCGGTGCCGTGGGCGTTGACGTAGACTTCATCTTTTGACGGGTCGTATCCGGCCTCTTTGAGGGCCATGCTGATGCAGCCGGCCTGCGTGGAGCCGTCCGGGCGGGGAGCGGTGGCGTGGTAGGCGTCGCAGGTGCTGCCGTAGCCCACGATTTCAGCGTAGATCCTGGCACCGCGTGCCTTAGCGTGCTCGTATTCTTCCAGTATGATGACTCCGGAACCGTCGGCCATCACGAAGCCGCCTCGGTCTGCGTTGAACGGCAGGCTGGCGTGCTTGGGATCTTCGGCCCTCGTGAGGGCGCGGGCGTTGCCGAAAGCAGCCGCTCCGATGGGGATGGCGCAATGGTCGGTGCCGCCCGCTATGACGGCGTCGGAATAGCCGTGCTTGATGTTGCGGTAGGCTTCGCCTATGGAGTGGGTCGCAGTGGCGCATGCGGTCACTATGTCGATGCAGGAGCCCTGGGCGCCGAATTTGATGGCTATCTGGCCGCCTGCCATATCCGAAATCATGGTCGGGACGAAGAGGGGAGAAATCCACTGGCCGCTGGGGTCTTCGATCATTTTGCCGACCTCGCGCTGTATGGTCTGGAAGCCTCCGATGCCTGAGCTGACGTAGGTGGAGAGCCTTCCGGGCTCGATGTTTTCTCCTGCCACAAGACCCGAATCATGCATAGCCTGCCATGCGGAAGCCATTGCAAATATGGTGAAAGGGTCCTGCTTGCGGATGAACGCCTTGTCCATTCCGTAGAGGGTGGGGTCGAAATTGCGTATCTTGCCGGCAATCTTGACGGGGAGCCCGTCGGTGGGGAACTCCGTTATATAATCTATACCGCACACTCCGTTGACAAGACTGTTCCAGAACGAAGGGACATCGTTGCCGATGCAGGACAGGACGCCAAGTCCGGTGACTACAACTCTTTTTTCCATAAGGTCATTTTTTACGGCGCAAATATACAAACTTTTCATTATATTTGCGGAGATATGCGCTCGCTTAAAGACCAGTTCCCCAGGGTTCTGCTTGGAAAACATCAGTTGGTTATGACCGTTCTCTTTGCGGCCTTTTTTTCGTTGCTTTTCCTGCTGGTGAGTATTCCTTTTTCGCATAATGCGTGGTTCAATCTTGGCCGGAGCGAGGCTTTCTGGTTCACCGTCGTGTTTTTCGTGTTCTCGCTGGCCATAGTTTCCTTCAGCAAGGTGGGGCTCCACATGCTGAGGGAGACCGCCAACTTCACGGTCCTGCACTATGTCCTGTGGAACACCGTCGAGATTCTCCTGATAGCGGTGATCTATTCTTTCTTCACCATAGAGGGCGACCGCTTCGGCATCATAGACCTCCACAACATGCAGTTCTGGCGCCTCTTCCTGAGCGCCGTGGTCTATGGAGTCATTTCCCTGGGGGTGCCCTATATAATCGCAGCATTGTATTTCATGCTGGAGGAAAAGGACAACACGATACGCCTCATGAACTACGGCAACGTGGTCAGCGACGCCCCGATCTCCCCGAGCGAAGAGAAGCGCATCACCCTTTTCGACAATTCCGGAGTCCTCAAGTTCTCCATCAATCCCGACAATCTCTATTTCATCGAATCGGACGACAACTACATCCAGGTGTGGTACACCGACAGCGGCGGCGAGATGAAGCGTTATATGCTCCGATGCCGCCTGAAGACGATCGAAGACAGTTTTTCCGGCAGCGACCTGGTGCGCTGCCACCGCAAATACATCATCAATATCAGGAGGGTGCGGCTCCTTTCGTCCGGGCGCGACGGATACAGCGTCGACCTCGAGAGCGACGCGACCCCCCGCATCCCGGTTTCAAAGACCTACGAGCAGGCCGTGCTTGCCCGTTTCAATTCCAGAGCATAATATGTGGCAGAGAGTTCAAACCCTTTATCTTGCAATTTCCACGGCACTGATAGCCGCCATGTTTTTCTGTAACAAGGCCGGAGACATAAGTTTTGTCTCTTATTGGCCCTATCTTGTGCTGCTGGTGGTGATAACGCTTCTCGACATCCTGGCCCTGACCACCTACAGGTTCCGTGTGTTCCAGGTCCGTACCGCCGTCCTGGCCGCACTGGTCACCCTTGGCCTGCAGGCCTGGCTGGTGGTGGATTTCGTGTTGTCCGGAAATGATCCGCTGTTCCATGTGGCAGCCATTTTCCCGCTTGTCGCCGTGATCCTCGACGTGCTCGCGGCCCGTGGCATATGGGCCGACGAACTTATGGTCCGCAGTTCCGACAGGCTCCGTTCCGCAAAACGTAAAAAACATTAAAACAAATAATTATGCGTATTCCTGAATCTGAACTCATTATCAACGGAGACGGTTCCGTGTTCCACATCCACCTGAAACCGGAGGAGCTGGCCGACAACGTCATCATGGTAGGCGATCCGTCCCGCGTGGACATGATCGGCGAGTATCTTACCGACATTGAATTCCGTCATGAATCCCGCGAATTCGTGTCCATCACCGGCCGGCGCAACGGCAAACGCATCACAGCCCTCTCCCACGGCATCGGTCCCGACAACATCGACATAGTGATGACCGAACTCGACGCCCTTGCGAACGTCGATTTCGAGACCCGCGAGGTGAAGCCCGTCCACAAGGCGCTGAACATCCTACGCATAGGCACATCGGGCGCCCTGCATGCAGACATTCCCCTCGGAAGCTACGTGCTCTCGCACATCAGCGTGGGATTCGACGGTGTCATGAACTGGTATGCCCACCGGGAGAAAGTCACCATCCCCGAAGTCGAGGCGGATTTCAAGAAGCATATGGACTGGGCTCCTGACCTTCCTTCACCGTATTTCGTCAAAGCTTCGCAGAAGATAATAGACCTGATGAAGGACGTGACCATCAAGGGCGTCACCATCTCCGCCCCCGGTTTCTACGGCCCCCAGGGACGGGTGGTCCGCCTTCCCCTTGCAATGCCCAACATGCTCGAAGACATAGAGAGCTTCCGCTTCTCGGCTGCCGGAGAAGACTACCGCATCACCAATTTCGAAATGGAAAGCTCCCCCCTGGCAGGTTTTGCCGCGCAGCTCGGGCATAACGCATCGACCGTCTGCTGCATCATAGCGAACCGCTACCTGAAGAGCTCCAATCCCGACTACAAGCCCGCCATCCGCAAGCTTGTGGAGATTGCGGTGGACAAGATGTCAACCCTGTAGCGTCGGCTAACTCAGATGGGGGTTGTCGGGCACATAGCCCTCCCTCAGACGCTTTTCTATAGCTGCGGCCAGGATCCCGGGATCCGGGGCCGCGGCTTCTTTTGTGGGGGCGGGCGCAAGGCCGTATTCCTCCCAGCGCAGGCCGGAAGCTTCGACCATCGCCCGGAGTCCGGCGCCGTTGTCGGCAAACCAGTCGTGGCTGTAGCAGCCGAAGGTGCGTATCGCTGCGAGGCAATAATGCAGGGGGGAGACGGCGTCCGCCTTGCAGCGCCTGGCCTCCAGGGCGGCGGCCTGCAGCATGGACACGGAGGAATCGCTGAGGTTGATGCTTTCCCGCTCTTCCCAGGGAATCTGCTCATCCACGAACAGGGCGTCGTCCAGGGCCGTTTTGAATGCGTCCGCGCTGAGTCCCAGGGCCTCCATCGCATCGCAGGCTCCGTTGGTCCGCTGGCGGAGGATCGCGAGCATTATGTGGTCCGGGCAGATGTTGTGCCAGCCGGTGCGGAAGGCCTCATCGCGGCTGATGTCGAGAACCTCGATAAAATCGTCTGAAAAGCGATAATCCATGATGCAAAGATGCTAAAAAATCCCAATATTTTTATTATCTTTGTACGATTATAACCATTGGATTTTTATGGATAGTGAAGAAATCGTCCACGGCTATATAGAGCCTGTAGAAATTGACCATGAAATGCGTACGGCCTACATCGATTATTCGATGTCGGTCATCGTGTCCCGAGCCCTTCCGGACGTGCGCGACGGCCTCAAGCCGGTGCAGCGCCGCGTCCTTTTCGGAATGGACGGACTGGGCCTGAGCTTCAGCGGCCAGACCAAGAAATCCGCCCGTATCGTCGGCGAGGTGCTCGGTAAATATCATCCCCACGGAGATTCAAGCGTCTATGACGCAATGGCGCGCCTCGCCCAGCCCTGGAACCAGCGCTACCCCCTGGTGTTCGGCCAGGGCAACTTCGGTTCCATGGACGGCGACCCTGTGGCGGCCATGCGATACACTGAGGCCAAGCTGGCCAAAATGACGGAAGACATCCTCGCCGACCTCGACAAGGACACCGTCGACATGGCCCCCAACTTCGACGATTCCCTGGATGAGCCCACCGTGCTCCCCACCAAGCTCCCGTTGCTCATGCTCAACGGTTCCAGCGGCATCGCAGTGGGTATGGCCACGAACATGGCGCCCCACAACCTGGGAGAAGTCTGCGACGCCATCTGCGCCTACATCGACAATCCCGACATCACCACCGAGGAGCTGATGGAGCACATCAAGGGCCCCGACTTCCCGACAGGCGGCATCATAATGGGCCGCCAGGGCATAGTCGACGCCTACAACACCGGCCGCGGCAGGGTGGTGGTGCGTGCCAAGACCGAAATCGAAGTGGCCGACAACGGCCGCGAGACCATCGTGGTGACCGAAGTTCCCTACATGGTGAACAAGAAAGACATGATCGCCCACATCGGCGAGCTTGTCCGCGACAAGAAGATCGAAGGCATAGCGGACCTGCTTGAACTCACCAACCGCGAGGGCATACGCATCGAAATACCCCTGAAGATGGGCGCCAACTCCAATGTGGTGCTCAATATGCTCTTCAAATACACTGCCCTCCAGTCCAGTTTCGCCATCAACAACGTGGCCCTGGTCAAGGGCCGTCCCCGCACCCTTTCCCTGAAGGAGATGATAGGCAATTTCGTGGAGTTCCGCCACGAAGTGATCGTGCGCCGCACCAAGTTCGAGCTGGACAAGGCCCTGAAGCGTGCCCACATCCTGGAAGGCCTCCTCAAGGCCATAGACGTCATCGACGAGATCGTGCGCATCATACGCCATTCCAAGAGCGTGGATGATGCCAAGGCCGAACTGATGGCCACTTTCGACTTCACTGAAATCCAGGCTGCCGCCATCGTCGAGATGCGTCTGCGTCAGCTCACGGGACTGGAGAAGGAAAAGCTCCAGGCGGAATACGACGAGCTCGAGAAGTTCATCGCCCGCTGCCGCGTGATCCTCGGAAGCGACGCCGAGCAGCTTGCCATCGTCCGCTCGGAGACCGCCGAGATGAAGGCCAAGTACGGCGACCCCCGCCGCACCGAAATCACCCTCAGCGCCGACGAATTCAACCCCGAGGACTTCTATCCCGACGAGGATGTCGTGATCACCATCTCCCATATGGGATACATCAAGCGCACCCCTCTTGCCGAATTCCGCACCCAGAGCAGGGGAGGCGTGGGCAAGAAGGCCAGCGCCACCCGCGACGAAGATTTCATCGAGCACATCTTCGTGGCCAATATGCATTCTGTGATGCTCTTCTTCACCGACAAGGGCGTACGCTACTGCAAGAAGGTGTACGAGCTCCCCGAAGGCACCAGGACATCCAAGGGCCGCGCGGTCCAGAACCTGCTGGCCATCGATGCCGAAGACAAGATCCGCACCTACCTCAACATCCCTCTTCCCAAGAACGCCGATATGGATGCGGAGCGCTATGTCCTGCTCGTCACCAAGAAGGGCGTCATCAAGAAGACGGACCTTGCCGACTACACCAACTCCCGCAGTTTCAACAAGGGCATCAAGGCCATCAACATACGCGAAGGGGACGAGCTGCTTGACGCACTGCTCACCGACGGCCGCCATGAGATCATGATCGCTGCCCGCAAGGGTCGCTGCTGCCGCTTCGACGAGGCCGCCCTCCGGTCCCTTGGCCGCAACAGTTCCGGCGTCCGCGGTATAAATATCGATGAAGACGACGAAGTGATCGGAGCCCTTTCAGCCAATCCCTCCGACCCTGATTATGCATCACGTACAGTGCTGGTAGTCAGTGAGAACGGCTATGGCAAACGCACCGACACCGAGGAGTATCGCAAGACCGCCCGCGGGGCCAAGGGCGTCCGCACCATCAACATCACGGACAAAACTGGCCCGCTTGTTGCAATCAAGTCCGTAACGGAAGAAAACGACCTGATGATAATCAACCGCTCCGGCCTCACTATCAGGATGCACGTTGCCGACATCAGGGTTGCAGGACGAGCCACGCAAGGCGTCAAGCTCATCAACATACGCGAGGGAGACTCGATCGCATCAGTCTGCCCGGTACCCCGCCAGGAAGAGACCGAAGAAGGCTCTGAAACTACTGAAGAAACGACAGTCGAATAATATTAAACACTTATAGCAATGAAAAGATTAATTTTGGTTCTGGCTCTCGCAGCCGCTTGCACCGCCGCAAATGCGCAGGTCAAGACCATCGCAGCCGCCGAATCCGCCGTCCAGAAGGCCAAGGCAGATGTCGAGAATCCCAAGAAAAACACCAAGCTTGCAACCTGGATCAAGTACGGACACGCCCTCATCGACGCCTACGACGCTCCTGCAGGCAATGGTTTCATCAACGCCTCCCGTCAGGAAATACAGCTCATCTCCAACAACGAGAAGCCCATTTCCGTCGAGACCGTGACTCTCGGTGGCCAGACCTGGGAGAAGGAAGTGTATCCTACCAAGAACTACTACTTCAATTCGGCCGGCGCCCTCGGCATGATCGAAATCACCAAGCCTATCTATGAGGATGCCCTCGACCGTGCCGTCGAGGCCTATGAAAAGGCTGCCGAGCTCGATGTCAAGAAGACCAAGACCAAGGATATCGTGGGCGCGCTCCTGTCGATTGCCGGCAAATATGTGGAAGATGCCTACACCTCCTACACCCTGGGCGATCTCAAGAAGGCTTCCGTGCTCTTCGAGAAAGCAGCCGGCGCCAGCGCAATGGAGCCTGCCTGCCAGCTCGACACCAACTCCGTCTATAATGCCGCATTCACCGCATGGCTCGACGGCGACAACGACCGTGCCGAGGAGTTCTTCGAGAAGTGCTACAAGCTCGGCTACTACGGAGAGGGCGGCGAGACTTTCGCCAAACTTGCAGACATAGCTGAAAAGAAGGGCAATGCCGAGAAGGGCAAGGACTATCTTGAGGAAGGATTCCAGAAATTCCCTCAGAGCCAGAGCATACTGGTGGGCCTGATCAACTACTACATCAACAGCAACGGCAGCACCGACCGTCTGTTCGAGCTCCTCGGCGAGGCCAAGAAGAACGAGCCCAACAATGCTTCTCTCTATTATGTGGAGGGCAACATCTGCAACCAGCTCGGCAAGGTCGATGATGCAGTGGCCGCCTACAACCAGTGTGCACAGATCGACCCCAACTACGCCTACGGCTACATCGGCCTCGGCCAGCTCTACTACAACCAGGCCCTCAAATTCTCCGAGGAAGCCCAGAACGAAATGGACGACGCCAAGTATATGGCCCTCGTGGAGAAATTCGAGAGCAGCCTCAAGGCCTGCATCGAGCCTTTCGAGAAGTCTCTCGATATCCTTAAGGATTCGCAGACCAAGGCAGCTGTCGCAGAGTATCTCAAGAATGCCTGCTTCCGCTTCCGCACCGACCCTGTCTATCAGGAAAAGTACGACAAATACACCGCACTCGCCGCTTCGGCACAGTAGAAGCTTTAGACTCTCATAATAAAAGCCGGCCCGAAGGAGACCGGCTTTTATTGTATTCCCGTGGCGGCTTTGACCCGCGAGAGCGTGGCAATCATATTGTCGTAGTCGGAAGGCATCAGCCACTCGTCGCGGCGGCCCAGCCATTCATCGACCATGATGGTGGCATAACTCTCTGTGAGCCTGTCCGGAAGGGTGCACCACATAAAGTCCAGCTCCGGCTCCAGCATTTGGCTCTTGCCGGTGATTTGGTCGCGTACGAAGCGAAGGGTTACGGCCAGTTCCAGGCGGGTGTTTTCAGCGCTCATGTTGGATACGGCGTTGCCCATCGAATAGATGACGGGCACTCCTTTGATGTGGGTGCTGTCCTGCACCACGTGGGGGTGGGAGCCGACCACGGCGCAGCAGCCCTGGCTCACCAGCCATCTGGCCCAGTCTTCCTGGTTGGCCGAATGGGTCAGGACGTATTCGTTGCCCCAGTGGGGGAGCGCCACGATGTAGTCCGCCCCTGCCCTCCGGGCGTCGTCTATGGCCTTTTTCACGTCTCTGCGTTTCATCCGCAGCACGTCCGGGCTGGCGGCGTCGGGGCCGATATTCGTGCCGTAGGTGAAGTTGACGAGTCCGATGCAGAGGCCCCGTCGCCTGATGATCAGCGGCTCGTCGCCTATGCCGGTGTAGCGTATGCCGAGCGAATCTGAGAGTTTGTCGTAGACCCTGATGGTGCGCTTCAGGCCTGCGGTGCCGCGGTCGAGGACATGGTTGTTGGCCAGCAGGAAGATATCTGTGCCGCAGCGGGCGATGTATTCCGGATAATCGTCGGGAGTGGAGAATGCGGGGTAGCCGGTGTAGGGAGGACCGCCCAGAGAGAACTCCAGGTTGGCTATGCAGAAGCTGGCCTTCTGCATGTGGGGCTCGATGTGGCGCAGGAAGTATTCCTGGTCGTGCTCCAGCTGCTTGCTGTGCATCATCACGTCGCCGATGATGAAGAGGCTCGTGGTGTCGCAGGGAAGGTACAGCGCCTGGGGCGGAGCGATTTTGTAGTAGTACTGGGCGCCGGCACGGGGGATGGCCGGGAGCAGGAGAAGAAGTATGATTATCAATCTGCGCACTCGCAAATATAAGATTTTTATTTAACTTTGTAGTTTATGAAAAGGCTTTCTTTCATCTTCGCTGCCTTGTTGCTGCTCTGCGGACTGTCCTCCTGCGATTTTTTCCGGGGTCTGGCAGGCCGTCCGCTCTCTTCCGAGATAGAGGCCAAGCGTGCCCGTCTAGAGTCGGCACAAAAGCGCGCGGAAGCCTTCAGGGACTCTCTGGAGCGTGCAAGGATGGATTCGGTCATCCGGGCGCAGAAGTTCCTCTCCGATTCCACCCACGCCACGGACAGCCTGCTCAGGGCGGGAAAGCTTCGCAGGGCGTCATCAATACGGAATATCCCCAAGGCAAAGCTGCAGAGCCGTTATTATGTGGTTGTGGGCGCTTTCTCCCAGGAAGCCAATGCCACACGCCTGGTTGCCAGGTACCGCGATGCCGGTTTCCGCGCGGAGGCTCTCCGCTACCATAGCGGCACCACGGCAGTACTCGTAGAGCCCACCGCCCGCATCACTGATGCAATGGATGCCTTCCGCCGCATAAAAGTATTGCCCTTTGCCCCCAAAGAGGCCTGGATTTTGATTGACGAGTGAGTATGAAACGCTTGTTATTATCATTATTGCTGCTGCTGCCCGTCGCCGTCAGTGCCCAGTACCGCACTCCCGGCTATGCGGACCTGTCGGAAAGCGAGATGGTCCGGGTGATGAAGGAGGATGTGGGCTTCCTTGCGTCCGCCGCCCTTGAGGGACGCGCGGCCGGCTCGGAAGGTGAACTCGAAGCGGCACGCTATTTGTCTTCGCGCCTGGAGTCCCTCGGCGTGGACCTGCTCTACGGCAACGACGGCGACCTGTTCGGCCTCAGGCAGGAGGCGGCAGGCGACACGCTTCGCTCCCGCAACGTCGCGGCATTCATTCCGGGCTACGACAAGAAGCTGAAAGACAAATACATAGTCATCTGTGCGAGGCTGGATAACCTGGGGCAGGCGACGGTTAGTGTGGACGGCTCGCCGGTGGTCAAGACCTATTATGGGGCCAACGGCAATGCTTCGGGTCTTGCCATGCTGCTGCAGCTCGCCGGCAAACTCAGCACCAACCGGGTGCTGCTGAAGCGCTCCGTTCTGCTGCTCGCCGCCGGGGCGTCGCTCCGGGACGGCGCCGGCTCCTGGTACTTCCTTAACCGTTCGTTCCCGGCCGCTGACGACATCGACGCCTGCGTGGAGCTGAACATGCTCGGCACCGGTGCGGCTGGTTTCTATGCCTACACGGCATCCAACGCCGACATGAACAAGCTGGTGACGGCAATGTCGGGCACCCTCCAGCCTGTGCTGCCCCGACTGGTCGCGAATGAGCCCTGCAACTCCGACCACCGCATGTTCTACGACCGCAAGATTCCTTCGGTCCTGTTCACCACCGGCATGTATCCGGAATACAACAGCGACCGCGACACACCCTCCGTGCTGCAGTACGATTATATGGAGCGGGAGCTGGAGTATATCTATAATTTCGTCGTGGCGCTCTGCAATGGAGCGAGGCCCGAATTCGACCCTTCCGAAGCTTCCAAAGAATTGTATATCAACGGTCGGAGGGGGGGAGTCGTGCCCTTCTATGAATGCGACGTGAAGCCATCGTTCCTTGGCAGCAGCGATCCGGCGCTCTTCCTGCAGAAGTGGGTGTATGTGTATCTGCGCTATCCGCGGGCGGCAGTGGAGCAGGGGATCCAGGGGCGCGTGCTCGTGGATTTCGTCATAGACGAGAAGGGCAAGGTGACCGAGGTGGAAGCCGTCAGGAGCAGCCATCCCCTGCTTGAGGAAGAGGCTCTCCGCGTCATCAAGGCCTCACCTGACTGGAAGCCGGGAAAAATACGCGGAAAGAAAGTAAAATCACGGATTTCGCTCAACGTGGAGTTCCGTCTGGAGAAGAAAAAGTAAACGCACAATGGAATACGATTTCAAGTCAATCGAGAGCAAGTGGCAGGCCCGCTGGGCTGCTGAAAAGACATTCAAGGCCGTCGAGGATCCTTCCAGGCCCAAGTATTACGTGCTGGATATGTTCCCCTATCCTTCCGGGGCGGGACTGCATGTCGGGCATCCCCTGGGCTATATTGCCAGCGACATTTATTCCCGCTACAAGAGGCTGAAGGGCTTCAACGTGCTCCATCCCATGGGCTACGACGCATTCGGTCTTCCCGCCGAGCAGTATGCCATCCAGACCGGACAGCACCCCGAGAAGACCACCAACGAAAACGTGGCCCGCTACCGCAGCCAGCTCGACCGCATCGGCTTCTCCTACGACTGGGACCGTGAAGTCCGCACCTGCGATCCGGCTTTCTACAAGTGGACGCAGTGGGCTTTCCTGAAAATGTTCGACAGCTGGTATGACCCCGAAGCCGACAAGGCGCGTCCGATTTCCGAACTTGTGGCGCGTTTCGAGACCACCGGCTATGAAGATGTGACGCCGGAAGCGTGGAAGGCTGCGACGGAGAAAGGGAAATCCGATATCCTGATGCGCTATCGTATTGCTTATCAGGGAGAAACCTCCGTCAACTGGTGTGAGGGGCTCGGCACTGTCCTCGCCAACGACGAAGTGAAGGACGGCCTCTCGGTGCGCGGCGGCTTCCCCGTGGAGCAGAAGAAAATGACGCAGTGGCAGCTTCGCGTTTCCGCCTATGCCGACCGCCTGCTGAATTCCCTGGACCGCCTGGACTGGAGCGATTCCCTGAAGGAGATGCAGCGCAACTGGATCGGCCGTTCCGACGGCACCGAAGTGCTTTTTGAGACGGAATGCGACGGACGCAGGAAAACGATCACCATATTCACCACCCGCGTTGATACTATTTTCGGCGTCACCTTCATGGTGCTGGCCCCCGAGAGCGAACTGGTGGATGAACTGACGTCTGCCGACCGCCGGGAAGCAGTGGCGGCCTACATCGCCGATGTGAAGAAAAAGACTGAGCGTGAGCGCATTGCGGAGACTAAATCCGTGACCGGCGTGTTCTCCGGAGCCTACGGCATCAATCCCCTGACCGGCGAACGTATTCCGGTGTGGATTTCTGAATATGTGCTGGCGGGCTATGGCACCGGCGCCATCATGGCTGTGCCGGCCCACGACAGCCGCGACTATGCATTTGCCCGCAAGTTCAATCTCCCCATAGTGCCTATCATAGAGGGCTGCGACGTGTCTGAGGAGTCATTCGACGCCAAGGAGGGCAAGATGTGCAACTCCGGCCTCCTCAACGGGCTTGACGTGAAGGATGCGATCGAAAGGGCGAAGGATTACGTCGAGGAGAAGGGCCTTGGACGCAGGAAGACCAATTTCCGCCTGCGCGACGCCATTTTTTCCCGCCAGCGCTACTGGGGCGAGCCTTTCCCCATCTACTACAAGGACGGCATTCCCTGCCCGCTTCCTGAATCTGAGCTGCCGCTCACCCTGCCGCAGATCAGTTCCTACAAGCCCACCGGCGAGGCTCCTCTCGCCCGGGCCGAGAACTGGACATGGCACGGCTATCCGCTGGAGACTTCCACCATGCCGGGCTTTGCCGGCTCGAGCGCATATTACCTGCGCTATATGGATCCCCACAACGACAAGGCTCTCGTGTCCCGCGAAGCCGATGAGTACTGGCGTTCGGTGGACCTGTATGTGGGAGGCACGGAGCATGCCACCGGGCACCTCATCTATTCGCGTTTCTGGAACAAGTTCCTCTTCGACCTCGGCTACGTATGCGAGGATGAACCTTTCCGTAAACTGGTGAACCAGGGGATGATACAGGGGCGCTCCAACTTTGTGTACCGCATCGTCGGCACCAACACCTTCGTGTCCGCCGGCCTGAAGGATTCCTACGACACGACCGAGATCCACGTCGACGTGAACATAGTCTACAACGACCGTCTGGACCTGGATGCTTTCAGGAAATGGCGCCCTGAGTTTGCCGACGCAGAGTTCATACTCGAAGACGGCGAGTACCGCTGCGGCTGGGCTATCGAGAAGATGAGCAAGTCGATGTACAACGTGGTGAACCCCGACCTTGTGTGCGACACCTATGGTGCCGATACCCTGCGCCTGTATGAGATGTTCCTCGGGCCCGTGGAGCAGAGCAAGCCCTGGGATACAAAGGGCATCGACGGCGTGAACCGTTTCCTGAAGAAGTTCTGGAGGCTGTTCTACAACAAGTCCGAGTGGCTGGTCGGGGACGGCAAGGCGAGCCCCGAAGAGCTCAAGGCTCTGCACAAGCTGATAGGAAAGGAGCAGGAAGACATAGAGAACTTCTCCTACAACACCACCATCAGTGCCTTCATGATCGCCGTCAATGACCTCACCGCCCTGAAATGCAGCAAGCGTGAGATACTCCAGCCTCTGGTGGTGCTTCTCAGCCCCTTCGCCCCGCATATCTCGGAGGAGCTCTGGGAGCGTCTCGGTAACTCCGGCTCCGTCGCGGATGCCCGCTTCCCCGAGTTCGTGGCCGCCTATGCGGCGGAAGACAACGTCACCTATCCTGTGCAGTTCAACGGCAAGATGCGTTTCACCGTCGATATGCCCAGGAGCGCTTCTCCGGCGCAGGTCGAAGAGGCCGTGCGTGCTGCCGAACAGACGTCCAAATATGTGGGCGGTATGAATATAGTGAAGGTTATCGTGGTCCCCGGAAGGATTGTCAACGTCGTTTTGAAATGATGGACAAGAAAGTGCTTAAGACCATCTGGGAGTATCTGGCCCTGACCGTCTCCTGCTTCATTTTCGGCTTTGCATGGGAGGGCTTTATGATTCCGAACGGAATGTCCGCGGGCGGAATGATGGGCCTGAGTACCGTCATCCAGTATGCCACCGGCGGGCTTATCCCGGCGCAGTACACTTATATAGGCATAAATGCAGTCCTGATTATCATCGCGGTCCTGGCAATGGGTATAGGCTTCGGCTTCAAGACCATCTACTGCATCGTGATGTCCACGATCATGATGGAATTGCTGTCGGGCTGGACGGCACTCCACAGCGTCCCGGGTGAGTTTTTCTATGTGCAGGAGACCATACTTATACCTATACTGGCCGGTGTTGCCGAGGCAGTGGGGATCGGCCTTGTGCTAAGGTACGGAGGCAGTACGGGAGGTACTGACATCATAGCCATTATGGTCAACAAGTACTATCCCGTGTCGCTGAGCATGACCTTCCTGATCTCCGACCTCGTGATCATATCGCTGCTGCTCTTCCTTCCGGACAAATCGTTTTCGGATGCCTGCTACGGTCTTGTGGAGGTGGTGATTTTCTCCATGATCATAGATTTCGTGGTGGGAGGAAAGAAGTCTTCCTACCAGCTGATGGTGTTCTCCCACAAGTATAATGAAATCGCCGATTATATCACGGATGTAATGTCCCGTGGAGTGACGGTGCTCAACGCCACCGGATGGTACACCAAGCAGAGCAGGGAAGTGCTGCTCATACTCATCAGCCAGAAGGAGCTTCCCGAACTGTCCCGGGTTATCAAGAGCATCGACCCGCGGGCCTTCATGAGCGTGTCGCCTACCAACAACGTCTATGGTGAAGGTTTCGATGAAATCAAGGCAGGAATAAAGAAAACACGAAAGAAAAATGCCGATAAGTAAAAAAAACGTACTCACATTTTTTAAAGAGTACTCTCTCATCACCCTGGGTATTCTGCTTTATGTCGTGGCCTGGGCCATATTCCTCGTGCCGAACAACCTTGTCGGCGGAGGCGTTTCCGGTGTCGCCTCAATAGTCCAGTACGGTACGAACGGTTTCATCAAAATAGGTACGACCTATTTCTTCATCAATGCCATACTGCTGATCATAGCCCTCTTCGTCCTTGGAAAGAGCTTCGGCGGCAAGACGGTGTATGCCGTCATCGTGGCTTCCATCGGGCTGAATGTGCTGCAGGACGTCATTCCTCGTGAGATTGTGCAGGCCCTTGCCGTGGATAACGGCAAACTGATGAGCACCATCATGGGCGGCATCATGGCCGGCGTCGGCATCGGCCTCACGATGTCGCAGGGCGGCAGTACCGGCGGCACCGACATCATTGCGTTGATAGTCAATAAGTACCGCAATGTCTCCCCGGGCCGTATGATACTCTGGATGGATGTCGTGATCATCCTTTCATCCATGCTTGTACCTTCGTATACGGCCGACGGCACGCTTCTTCCCTGGACGGAAAAAGTGACCACGGTGGTGTATGGTTTCATACTCGTGATGGTCAACAGCACCGTGATAGACCTCTATCTTTCCGGCTCCAAGCAGTCCGTGCAGCTTTTCATCCTGTCCAGTAAGTATGAGGCGATTGCGGATGTGATTACCCATGACCTCCACAGGGGCGTGACCGTCCTTGACGGCAAGGGATGGTACACAAAGCACAGTACGGAAGTGCTTATGGTGCTCACCCGCAAGTCCGACCTCAGCATTCTGCTCCGCACCATCAAGTCCATCGACCCTGATGCTTTCCTGTCCGTGGCGTCCGTGACCGGAGTTTATGGAAAGGGGTTTGACAGTATCAAGGGAAAAGTGAAGGGAAAAAATTCTCTTTCGAAAGAATCGTAAACTTCTAAAAATACCCCCTGAAGTACCACCGGAATAACGAAGCGCTTTGATATATTTGCTTCGTTATGAAAGTTAAAATCAGTGCCCACCAGTTTGTGCGGATGCTGTGCCTTGCAGCGGTTCCGCTGTTGTTCTTGTGTGATGTAGCCGTGTCCGGTCTGCCGGGTCCGGAACGGATGTGCACCGACGTGTTCTGCGCGTCGATGCTGCTGATGCTGTATCCGGGATCGCGCGATCCGGTGCTACCTTCGATTGCCTTCGTGGGGAGCGCATTGCTTATCTTCCTTGCCCTTAAGATGTTGCGGGTCAGGGATGGAGTGCTGGTGGCGGTGGCGTGCATCGCGTTGGCAGCATCTCTGGTGCGCAGGACGGCGGAGAAGTACAGTGATGTTCCCATGCTCTTCCAGACATGCGCCGTATGGCCAGGGGTTGAAGACTATATGTTTCTGCTTCATGTGGCCCTGACTTTGACTTCCGGCCTTGTGATGATGTGCCTGCCGCCGACGCCTCCGGAGTTGAATTGGGGGTGTCTTGCCGGTCTGGTGGTTTTGTATGGGGTGGAGTATTATCGCGTGCGGACCAGGAGCACTGTATTCCTTGGGCGCCGGAAGGAAGAGGAAATAAAGCGGGGGCACAAGAATGCCGTGATAAAGATGCCCATACAGTATGTGGATTCGGACAGCAGGTCGGCCATTCTGTTCAATGACGTGGTGCGGGTCATGGAGACGAAGAAGCCCTATCTGCAGGATGATTTCAATATAGATGACCTTGCGCGCATGACGCACACGAACCGCATGTATCTTTCCAAGGCCATCAATTTCCACGCAGGCCGCAATTTCAACCAGATGGTCAATTTCTACCGCGTCAAGTACGCGCAGGAAATAATGAAGAAGGACCCCGGCCTGAAGATGGTCGAGCTCTCCCAGATGTGCGGATTCCACACGATAGTATCGTTCAACATGGCATTCAAGCTCAACGAGCGCATCACGCCCAGCGAATACGTCCGCAGCCTCAAAAAGCTCACTAAGCCGCGGGAATCTGCCTAGAAGCCCGGACGGTCTTACACCGGCCAGCCGGCGGGCGGCGGGGCGATTATGTGGACTTCGCTGTGCTTCACGGGATGCTCGAAGCGGATTTCGTGGGCGTGGAGGCAGATGCTGCCGTCGGGATTGGAACGGGGGGCGCCGTATTTGAGGTCGCCCTTTATCGGGCAGCCGATATGCCCCAGCTGACAGCGTATCTGGTGGTGGCGGCCGGTCAGAAGCTCCACTTCCACAAGGAAGTAGCGCTCGGTACTGCCGATGAGCCGGTAGTTGAGTTTCGCCAATTTGGCACCGGGCCGTTCCGTCGTCACGTACGATTTGTTCTTAGGCTCGTTCTTGATGAGCCAGTCCTCCAGATGGCCTTCGGCGGGCTCGGGTTTGGAGCAGCAGAGGGCCCAGTAGGTTTTGTGGACGCCGCCCTCGCGCAGAAGGACGCCCAGGCGCCCCAGCGACTTGCTCGTCTTCGCCAGGATGCAGATTCCGCTGACGGGCCTGTCGAGGCGGTGCGGAATGCCGAGGAACACCTGCCCGGGCTTGGAGTCGCGGGCCGCGATGAATGCCTTGTAGGACTCTGCGAGGCACTCGTCGCCGGTCTTGTCGCCTTGCGTGATTTCCCCGCTCTTCTTGTTCACCACCATCAGGTGGTTGTCTTCATACAGTATCCGTCCCTCCAGGTCGGCGTATTCTTCAGCTGTCAGTTGTCTGTAAACCATGCCGCAAAGATAGCAAAATATGACAAATTGTCAGCAAAACCGGGATGGCAAAGGATTTGATGAAATGGATTGCGGTCCGTCCGGAGCGGCGGATGACTGAAGTGAAATTTAAATAAGTTTGATATTATGGGAAAAATTATCGGAATCGATCTCGGCACCACCAACTCATGTGTGGCCGTAATGGAAGGCAACCAGCCTACCGTAATCATAAATGACGAAGGTGCGCGCACCACGCCCTCCGTCGTTGCATTCACGGACAATGGCGAGCGCAAAGTGGGCTCTCCTGCAAAGCGCCAGGCCATCACCAATCCTAAGAACACAATCTTCTCGATAAAGCGCTTTATGGGTGAGACCTACGACCAGGTCAGCACTGAAGTCGCCCGCGTGCCCTACAATGTGGCCCGCGGCGACAACAACACCCCGCGCGTCGACATCAATGGCCGTCTCTACAGCCCCCAGGAAATTTCCGCAATCATTCTTCAGAAGATGAAGAAGACCGCGGAGGACTACCTGCGCCAGCCTGTCACCGAGGCCGTAATCACCGTGCCGGCATACTTCTCCGACAGCCAGCGCCAGGCCACCAAGGAGGCCGGCAAGATCGCAGGCCTTGACGTGAAGCGTATCATCAATGAGCCTACCGCAGCCGCACTTGCCTACGGTCTGGACAAGAAGAACAAGAATATGAAGGTCGCTGTCTACGACCTTGGCGGCGGCACATTCGATATCTCCATCCTCGAGCTCGGCGACGGCGTCTTCGAAGTCCGCTCCACCAACGGTGACACCCACCTGGGCGGCGACGATTTCGACCAGGCCATCATCGACTGGCTTGCCGGCGAGTTCGCTTCCGAGAACGGCGGCATGGACCTCAAGAAGGATCCTATGGCCCTCCAGAGGCTTAAGGAAGCTGCCGAAAAGGCGAAGATCGAGCTTTCCAACGCTGCCAGCGCTGAAATCAACCTTCCGTACATCACTGCTGTGGACGGCATGCCCAAGCACCTTGTCAAGACCCTGAGCCGCGCCAAGTTCGAAGCTCTTTGCGACGACCTCTTCCGCCGCAGCATCGAGCCTTGCCGCAAGGCCCTCGAGGATGCGAAACTCAGCGCTTCCCAGATCGACGAAGTCCTGCTCGTGGGCGGTTCCACCCGTATCCCGAAGGTCCAGCAGCTTGTGAAGGACTTCTTCGGCAAGGAGCCCAACAAGAGCGTCAATCCCGACGAAGTCGTGGCTATCGGCGCAGCAATCCAGGGCGGCGTGCTCACCGGCGACGTGAAGGATGTCCTCCTGCTCGACGTCACCCCTCTGAGCCTCGGTATCGAGACCCTCGGCGGCGTGATGACCAAGCTCATCGAGTCCAATACCACCATTCCCGCCAAGAAGAGCCAGGTGTTCAGCACCGCGGCCGACAACCAGCCCAGCGTCGAGATCCGTGTGCTCCAGGGCGAGCGTCCCATGGCAAAGGACAACAAGCAGATAGGCGTGTTCCATCTGGACGGCATCGCTCCCGCACCCCGTGGCATACCTCAGATCGAGGTAAGCTTCGACATCGACGCCAACGGCATCCTGAGCGTCTCCGCAAAGGACAAGGCCACCGGCAAGGAGCAGAGCATCCGCATCGAGGCCTCCAGCGGCTTATCAGACGCTGAAATCCAGCGCATGCGCGACGAGGCCAAGGCCAACGAAGAAGCCGACAAGGCCGAGAAGGAACGCGTGGACAAGATCAACAATGCCGACGCCCTCACCTTCCAGGCCGAAAAGTTCCTCAAGGAGAACGGCGACAAGGTGCCTGCCGACATCAAGGGCGAAGTCGAGAACAACTGCAACCTCCTCAAGGAGGCCGTGAAGTCCCAGAACCTGGCCGACATCGACCGCTACAGCGAAGCCCTCAACAAGGCCTTCGAAAAGATGTACCAGGCCGGACAGCAGGCCGGCGGCCCTCAGGGCGGTCCTCAGGGCGGCGCCGGATTCAACCCCGGCGATGCAGGCTTCGGCGGCGGAGCCCAGGGAGGCCCTCAGGGCGGTCCCGGTCCCGACTACGGCAACGGTCAACCCGACGAGCAATAAAAAAGAGCGGCTTCGGCCGCTTTTTTTATTATATCTGCACTATATAACGGTGGTAGAAAAAAGGATTTATAATTCGAAATCAACGAGGATTGGACGGTGGTCCGAGGAGTTGTAGTAATTGCTTCGCTCCCAGACCATATTCGTCCACTTCTCATTGAGGACCATTGCGTTACGCACGCGGGCCATCATGGCCGGCGAGGCGTAGACAAAATCGTAGCGCGGAGGGGTGTTGCCGGCCGCGTCGTCGGCCCAGGTGCGGGTGGCGAAGAAGTGGCCGGGATATGTCAGCCCAATGATATCCTTGTAGTCCGTCTGCTGAAGGATGTAGTCGTGCGAACTCAGGAACGGGCTGTCTTCTTTGAGGCCGTAGTGCCAGTTGTCGATGCGGGAGCGGGTGTTGAAATCGCCCATCATCAGCCAGTTGGCCTGTCCGGAGAACTCCGGGTTGAAAATGGTCTGCCTGCAGATGTATCTGATCTCCGCCTCGCGCTGGCGGTTGCCGCCCTTGCTCTGGGCGGAGTCGTAGGAGGTCTTCTTGAGCACGAATTTGGCGTAGTAGCTGTAGGCGTGCGGCCAGAGGTGCAGGGTCACGAGATTGACCTTGGTCCCGTCCACGTCGACCTGGAACACGCCTGCGCCATGTGCCACGGGCATATAGCTTTCCGGCTTGCCGTTGTGGGTAAAACTGACGGTATCGACTCCTGACTCAGTCTCGGTGATCTTGAGGAGGGTCCTGATGGGATACTTTGAGGTGATGACCTGCGGATAGTAATCATCCGCATAGAGGCGGTAGCCGCCGATTGCAGCATACTTGTGGCCGTGGACCGCAGCGAATCCCTGCCAGTGGGACGGGAAATACCATGAGGAGGGGTCGCTCTTGTCGGTGGAGTGGTCCTTGTAGATGGACTGGGCCTCGCACCAGACGCAGACGTCGGGGTCGTATTTCTGGATGAATTTTCGGAAATTGGTGTACTGGTCCGGCTGGTCGCTCCACATGCCGTTCTGGATGTTCCAGTAAAGGACGCGCAGGTTCCTGGGGGCGCGCGCCATGTCGCGGAGGCGCGTGACCTTGATTTCGTCGAGCCAGAATCCGTGGGTGAGCGCAGTGGAAGTGGAGTTGCCGCACCATTGGAACATGGTGCCGTCGGTGGCCTTCTCTATGTCGGCGGTGATGGTGTGCCAGCCGCCTTCGAGCTGGGCGGCAGAGAAGAGGAACGCGTGCTCAAGGCCGTCGTGGACCGTGCTGACATCCAGCGACTTGCCATCGAGCGTGACAGCCCTTATGACTCCGCTGAGCATCACCCGGAAACCCAGCTGGTCGTCGAAGCCTTCGACGGTCCTGACACGGAAACTCACGCGTATGTCAGAAACTTCCCTGATGGCAGACAGCATAGGACTCTGGGCGATGCCGCGTTTGCCGCGGTCGTTGATGCCGCAGCCAAGGCAGCCGTTGTATTCCCGGCACCGGAAAAGATATACCCAGTCGCCGATGTGCTTCTGCTGGATGTAGTCGTTGGAGCATACGTGCGAAGTGCCGACCGTCTTCCATTCGGTGGACTTGAACTCGATGTGGCTCAGGGGGTTCTGGACGTCGTTCCGGAAATCGTCCGACTGGATGTCGGGGCCGCCGTCGACGGTGAAAAGGTCGAAATTCTCCTCCCAGAGCACGTCGCCAGGGCTGGGTTCCGCCCCCTGACCTGGCTGCTCCGGCTGGTCGGTCTGCTCCGGCTGCTCCTTAGGCCTCAGGTCGTCGAGAATACCGTTCCCGCCGCACCCTGTCAGCAGCGCCAGCAATGCAATTGATGTGACGAGCCCCTTCATGCCGCACTCCAGGGCCTACTTTGTTGTGAAGCGATAGAGGCAGGTATGGCGGTAGATCTCGCCGGGTCGGAGCACTGTGTCGGTGAAGCCGGGGTGGTGGATGCTGTCGGGGAATTTCTGCGTTTCCAGGGCGAAAGCACCGCGGTAGGCGACAGGGTTGCCGTATTTGTCGATTGTCTTGCCGTCTCCGAAGAAGTTGCCGCTGTAGAACTGAAGTCCGGGCTGGTCGGAAAGCACTTCGAGGAAGCGTCCGCTTTCCGGCTCATAGACAGTTGCATCCAGAGTCAGTCCCTCGGATGAAGGATCCCGGTCGATGATCCAGTTGTGGTCGTAGCCATGTCCGTAGCGCAGCTGGTCGTCGTCCGCCCCGATGCGTTCGCCTATGGTGTGCGGCTCCCTGAAATCCAGCGGGCTGCCGTCAAGGCCTGCAATTTCTCCGGTGGGAATGAGCTCGGAGTCCACGGGAGTGGTGCGTGATGCATAGATGGTCATCACGTGTCCGAGTATGTCGCCCTTTCCGCTGCCTTTGAGATTGAAGAAGGGGTGGTGCGCAAGGTTCATCAGCGTGGGGGCGTCGCTCATCGCCTCGAATTCCACCTTGAGGGCACCTGAAGAAGTCAATGTGTAGCGGACGGAGATGAACTTGTTGCCGGGGAATCCGCCTGCGCCGTCGGGGTGCAGTACTCGCATCAGGACACTGCTGTCGTTGCTCTCCGGCACGTTCCAGACAAGGTGGTCGATGCCCTTGAAGCCTCCGTGCAGGGTGTTCCTGCCGTCGTTGGCTTCCAGCTCATAAGTGTTGCCGTCCAGTTCGAAGGAAGCTCCGCCTATGCGGTTTGCAACCGGACCCGGGCTGGAGCCGAGGAAGCGCTCGCCGGGGTTGTCGATGTATTTGTCGATATTCTCATATCCTATCACCACGTCGGCCATCGATCCGTCGCGCCCGGGGGTCCAGAGGCTCACGACGCGTGCGCCGTAGTTCGTCACCTGCGCAGTCAGCCCGCCGCCCGAAATGGTGTAGAGCGTCACCTGCCTGCCGTCCGCTACGGTTTCAAAACTGGCGGCAGGAAGAAGTTTAACTTCGGAACGGGCGCAAGCGGCAAAGGCCACGAGCGCCAGAAGGGGAAACAACGGATGCTTCATAACATTTTTTTGTGCTTGAATATCAGCCAGATGCTGAGAATCAGGAGGGTCATCAGGGCAGCGATGGCTATCCATGCCCACCACTTTTCCGCGAAGGGGAGCGTCACGTTCATGCCGTAGAAACTGGCCACCAGCGTGGCGGGCATCAGGAGCAGGGACACGAAGGTGAATATCTTCATTATGTTGTTCTGCTCCAGATTGATAAGGCCCACGACAGTCTCCTGCAGATACTCCAGCCTCTCGAAAGCGAAATTGGTATGGTTGATAAGGGATGCGATATCCTGCAAAATGACCGAAAGGTCTTCGCGCAACTCGGAATTCTTGGGGCAGCGCTTGCTCTTCATGATGTTGGAGAGCAGCCTCTGCTTATCCACGATGTTCTCTCGCACGAACATGGCATTTTCCTGCAACTGGTTGATGTCCAGGAGGAATTCCTCGTTGATGTCTTCCTGCTGGTTGATGCGCTTGCTGAACTGCGACACGTCCTTGGCGATGAGCTCCACGATGTCGGCATCCAGGTCGATACGCTTGTCCATGATTTCCACGAACACGGTGAACCCGTCCGGAAACTGGTCCGGCAGGGCCTGTATCTTGCGCTGGAGGGTGTCGAAGGAACGGAGGGGCACTTCGCGGAGCGTGGTCAGGACCCTGTCCAGCAGCACGAAGGACACGGGATCCATCAGCATCTCGTCGTCGGCGGGGGAGAGGAAGTTGGTGTTTGCATAGATGGCTTTGTCGTCCTCCGAGAAACGGGACGAACTCTCGATCTCCTCGGCCTCTGCACGGCTCTGGATCTCGATTCCCAGCAAATTCTCCGTGGCCCGTTTTTCCTCACCGCTCGGGGAGATGAGGTCGATCCACAGGATGTTGTCCTTGCCGATGGCAGCGAACTGCTTTTCAGACTGGGTGAGAAGTATCTCGCCCCCGTTGCGGTAAAAGATTCTGATCATCTTTCCTTCCTGTTTGTTCCCGGCACACTTGTCGGAAGGGGTTCAACTAGCTGCAAACGTGCAAAGGTAAACATATTTTTCAATAAAAAAAGTGTCCGGCCGGGGAATTGGCGGACACTTTTTGCAAAAAACTTTCCAGCTGATCTTTAGCGGGCCTTGTTGTTGGAACCGAGCACGTTGATGATCTTGTGCATGTAGAGCTTCTTCATCTCGTCGCGGGCGGGGCCGAGATACTTGCGCGGATCGAACTCACCGGGCTTGTCCACAAACACCTTGCGGACTGCTGCGGTCATTGCAAGACGGCTGTCGGAATCGATGTTGATCTTGCAGACAGCGCTCTTGGCAGCCTTGCGGAGCTGCTCCTCGGGGATACCGACTGCATCGGGCAGCTTGCCGCCGTGGGTGTTGATGATGTCGACATACTCCTGGGGCACGGAAGATGATCCGTGGAGCACGATGGGGAAGCCGGGGAGCTTCTTCTCGATGGCCTTCAGCACGTTGAATGCGAGGGGCGGGGGAACGAGCCTGCCGGTCTTGGGGTCGCGGGTGCACTGCTCGGGCTTGAATTTATAAGCGCCGTGGCTGGTGCCGATGGAGATGGCGAGGGAGTCGCACTTGGTCTTCTTGACGAAGTCGATCACTTCCTCGGGCTTGGTGTAGTGGGACACCTCGGAGGCAACCTCGTCCTCTACGCCGGCGAGCACGCCGAGTTCGGCCTCGACGGTGACGTCGTGCTTATGGGCATAATTGACGACCTTGCGGGTCAGGGCGACGTTCTCGTCGTAGGGGAGGGCGGAACCGTCGATCATCACGGATGAGAAACCGAAGTCCACGCAGCTCTTGCAGAGTTCATAGCTGTCGCCGTGGTCGAGGTGAAGAACGATCTGGGGCTTCTTCCATCCAAGTTCCTTGGCGTATGCCACGGCACCCTGGGCCATGTAGCGGAGGAGAGTCTGGTTGGCATAGTTGCGGGCGCCCTTGCTCACCTGCAGGATCACGGGAGACTTGGTCTCTGCGGAAGCCTGGATGATGGCCTGGAGCTGCTCCATGTTGTTGAAATTGAACGCGGGGATGGCGTAACCGCCCTTGACTGCCTTGGCGAACATCTCGCGGGTGTTCACAAGGCCAAGATCTTTAAAAGAAACTTTCATAATTATTATTGAAAAACTAACTTTCCGTTAAATCATGCAAATATAGCATTTCTTTTTGAGAAACTGACATTATACGAAAAAGAATTACTATATTGCAGCGTTATTGCAGTGTTATTGCAGCGTTATTGTTCAGCGGCAGTGTGTGTCCCCGAAGGGACTTTTCCCATGTTTTATGTCCCTTCGGGGACACACACTGCCGCTGAACGAAGGGATGCACAAAAGATAACAATCCTTTTGGGTACACACTGCTGCAGAACAGAGGCACATGGAAATGGGAAAAGTCATCATATTCTCGGCTCCTTCGGGAGCAGGTAAAAGTACTGTCGTGGGGCACCTGCTGAAGCTGCACCCCGAATTCGAGTTTTCTGTCAGCGCGACCTCCCGCGCCCCGAGGGGCGAGGAGCAGCACGGACGCGAATACTATTTCATCGATGCCGCAAGGTTCCGGGAGCTGATTGCCCAGGATGCCTTCGTGGAATATGAAGAAGTCTATGCGGACCGCTTCTATGGCACTCTCAAGTCCGAGGTGGAGCGCATCTGGTCCAAGGGCCACGTAATCGTGTTCGACGTGGACGTGAAGGGCGGCGTGAGCCTGAAGAAGTATTTCAAGGACGCGGCGCTCTCCGTGCTGATAGTCCCCCCCTCCATGGAAGTGCTCGAGCAGCGCCTCCGCGGACGCGGCACCGACACGGAAGAATCCATACGCGAGCGGCTCGACAAGGCTCAGTGGGAACTGGACTTCGCCCGCGGCAAGTTCGACCGTGAACTGGTCAACGACAAGCTGGAAGACACGTTCGCGGAATCTGAAGCCATCGTCGATTCGTTCCTATGCGGATAGCCGTCTACTCGGGGTCTTTCGACCCCCTGCACATAGGCCACCAGGCGATAATGGAATACCTGACCCGCGAAAAGGCGTTCGACTGGGTCTATCTGGTCATTTCCCCTCAGAATCCGTTCAAGGACCCTTCCAAGGCGCTGACAGGCGAGCAGAGGTACCGTGCGGCCATCGACGCCGTGCGCAGGCATCCCGAACTGCACGTATGGGTGGACAACATAGAACTGTCGATGGATCCGCCGCACTACACCATACGCACGCTGGACGCCCTTCGCCGCCGTGAGCCCGAAAATGAGTTCACGCTCGTGGTCGGCGCCGACAACCTCGAGAACATGCTCAAGTGGCGTGACGCGCCGCGTATCCTCACCGAATACGGAGTGGCGGTGTATCCGCGCAAGGGCTTCGACCTGGATGCGATACGCCGTTTCATGTACGAGAAGATGCGGGTGCTGCCGTCGCCCTATGTGCTTGACGCTTCGTCGCTTCGCGACAATCCCGGCACCATGGGGCTGGAAGACCACGACCGTCTCTACAAGATCGAAATAATCGACGCACCGATAGTGGATATTTCTTCCACACGGATCCGCGAAGGCATCGCGGCCGGGGAGGATATGAGCGCCTGGATGATGTAGGCGCGTCTACAGCAGCAGCGAAATCCCGATTCCTATGAGCACGCAGCCGCCGACGATTTCGGCGACGGGGCCTGCGCGCCTGCCTATGAAGCGGCCGCCGCAGATGCCGACCACGGCAGACAGGGCCGTCACGGCGAAAACGGCTGCCAGAAGCGGCAGGAAGGCTTTCAGTCCTGTGCCCTCCATAGATTCCGCCACCCCTACGGCAAGCGCGTCGATGCTGGTGGCGACTCCTCCTATGATTATCTTTCCCCAGCTGCCGAGGTCGCGTACCTCTTCCTTGCCGCGTATCCCTTCGACCAGCATCGAGCCGCCCACGTAGAGCAGCAGCAGGAAGCCGATGATGTGCGAGACCTTTATCACGCTGGCGGCGAACAGGCTGCCGAATGCCCATCCGGCGAGCAGCAGGCCCGTCTGGATCACGGCGAACACGGCGGTGACCCTGAGCACGTTGGGCCAGCGGAGGCTCTTCAGCGTGACGCTCGAGCAAAGCGTCACGGCAAAGCAGTCGGCGCAGAGCGAGATGGCGATGAGTATGGATTCCAGTATGCCCAATGCGTTACGGCTTGAATACCTGACGGTTGGCAATCGAGCGGCCGAGGGTCAGGGAGTCGGCGTACTCGAGTTCGTCGCCGAAACCCAGGCCGCGGGCGAGGGTTGTGACCTTGCAGCCGCTGCCTTCAATCTGGCGGTAGATATAGAAAGAGGTGGTCTCGCCCTCCACGTCGCCGGAGAGCGCCAGGATCACTTCCACGTCTGCGGACACCCTGTCCACAAGCTGGCGTATGGTGAGGTCCGACGGCCCGACTCCGCCGATGGGGGAGATGATGCCGCCGAGCACGTGATAGACGCCGCGGTACTGGCCGGTGGCCTCTATGCTCATCACGTCGCGCACGCTTTCCACCACGCAGATGGTCTTGTGGTCGCGGCGCTGGTCGGCGCAGATCGCGCACTCGTCGCCGTCGGATACCATCATGCAGGTGCGGCAGTAGTGTACGTCTTCTGCAAGCCTGTCGATTGAAGAGGCGAAATGGTGGATCTTTTCCGCCGGCTGCCTGAGAAGATGCAGGGCGAGCCTGAGGGCGCTGCGCGAGCCCACTCCCGGGAGGGAGCTGATGGCTTCGACGGCGTCTTTCAGGACTTTGGAAGGGTAGTTCTCCTGGGAAATCATCTATTCAACGACCACTCCGTTCTTTTTCCAGTTGATGAAGCCTATGATGCAGGTCACGATGTAGAATGAGTACATCGCAGCCATGAGCCACTTTGCCTGGGTGGCATACACGGCGACGATAAGGCCGTTGGCGGCAATCCAGAAGAGGTACTGCTCGATATGTGACTGGCTCAGGAGCCAGGCGGCCACGAGACTCAGCACGAGGGAAGCCCCGTCGAGCAGGGGAGCGGGGTCGCTGGTATGGCTGAGCGCCCAGCTGAGGAGCGGGGTGCCGGCGGCCACGATGCAGCACACCACGACCAGACGTTTTGCGCCAAGGGGCACGACGTGGATCTTGCCGCCGCTTTCCTTGTCGAGGGTGCGCCACCGGAAGATGCCGACCACGGCTATGACGATGAGATACACATTCAGAGCCACCTGGGCCCAGAGCGGAGCCCAGACGCCGTTTTCCAGGTTGGTCGAGGCGATGATAAGGGCCACCACGGAGGTGATGATGCTGAAGTACCACATCCATTTGTGTTGAAAAATCTGCAGGGTCATATACGTCACTCCGCAGATGAGCGGTATTGCCTGGATCCAGGCGCTGTTGGCATTAAGCCATCCAAGTACATTTTCCATTCTGCAAAAATAAGAATAAAAATGTATTTAAGTTTTCGTAAATCAAATTATTTGTCTAAATTTGCGCGCTTTTTTGAGGGACGAAAGTCCCGGAGCACAAAACATATTGTTAAACAACTAATTCAAATTTATTGCAACACAATGGAAAATGAAAAGCAAATGCTGAACGCATCCGTCGCTCCCGAGAACTTTGACTGGGACGCATTCGAGAGCAGTTCCGACATCTACGGCAAGGCAGACAAAGCCGAGATCGAGGCCGCTTACGACAAGACTCTCGCCCGTATCGACGGCGGCGAGACCAAGGAAGGCGAAGTCGTGTCCATCAACAAGCGCGAGGTCGTCGTGTCCGTGGGCGGAAAGAGTGAAGGTGTCATCATGGCCACCGAGTTCCGCTACAACCCCGACCTGAAAGTCGGTGACAAGGTGGAAGTTCTCGTCGAGTCCCCCGAGGACAAGAAGGGACAGATCGTTCTCTCACATAAGAAGGCCCGCGCCCTCAAGTCCTGGGACAGGGTCAATGAAGCATACGAAAACGACGAGGTCGTCAAGGGCTTCGTCAAGACCCGCACCAAGGGCGGCATGATCGTCGACGTGTTCGGTATCGAGGCTTTCCTCCCCGGCAGCCAGATCGACATCAAGCCCATCCGCGACTACGACCAGTTCGTGGGCCAGAACATCGATTTCAAGATCGTCAAGATCAACAACGAGTACCGCAATGTCGTCGTCTCCCACAAGGCTCTGCTCGAGGCTGAGCAGGAAGCCAGAAGGGCTGAACTCATCGGCAAGCTCGAGAAGGGCCAGGTCCTCGAAGGCGTGGTCAAGAACATCACCAACTACGGCGTGTTCGTCGACCTCGGCGGCGTGGACGGTCTCATCCACATCACCGATCTGAGCTGGGGCCGTGTCAACCACCCCGAGGAAATCGTCTCCCTGGACGAGAAGATCAAGGTCGTCGTGCTCGACTTCAACGAGCAGCAGAAGCGCATCGCCCTCGGTCTCAAGCAGCTCACTCCTCATCCTTGGGACAACCTCGATCCCAACCTCAAGGTTGGTGACAAGGTCAAGGGCAAGGTGATCCTGCTCGCCGACTACGGCGCATTCATCGAGATCGAGCCCGGCGTGGAAGGTCTTGTCCACGTGAGCGAAATGAGCTGGAGCCCCCGTCTCCACAGCGCACAGGAATTCCTGAAGCAGGGCGACGAGGTCGAGGCACAGGTGCTCAGCATCGATCGCGAGGCACGCAAGATTTCCCTCGGCCTGAAGCAGCTGACCCCCAACCCTTGGGAGAACATCCGCGAGAAGTATCCCGTCGGCAGCCGCCACACCGCCACCGTCCGCAACGTCACCAACTTCGGTGTGTTTGCTGAACTCGAAGACGGCGTCGAGGGTCTTGTCCACATCAGCGACCTGAGCTGGAACAAGATCAAGCATCCTTCAGAGGTTGTGAGCGCAGGCGACACCATCGATGTCCAGATTCTCGACTTCGACGAGGCCAACCACAAGCTCAGCCTTGGCCACAAGCAGCTCACCACCAACCCCTGGGACGAGGTAGAGGCCAAGTTCCCCGTCGGTTCCACCGTTGAAGGCACCGTCGCATCCGTCACCGACAAGGGCGCTATGATCACCCTCGACGGCGAAGTGGAAGGCTTTGCATTCAACCGCGAGATTGTCAAGGAAGACGGCAAGCCCGCTACCGCAGGCGAGACTCTCCCGTTCAAGGTCGTCGAGCTCCGTCGCAGCACCCGCCGCATCATCCTCAGCCACCTGCGCACCTACGCAGAGGTCAAGGAGAAGGCCGCTGCAGCAGAGGTCGAGAGCACCAAGAAGGCTGTCAAGAAGGTCAACTCCAACGTCGAAAAGACCACCCTCGGTGACATCGACGCCCTTGCAGCACTCAAGGAGAAACTCGAGAAGGGAGAATAATAATGATCCTGAACGTCACGACAATGGGCACAGCTTCGGCTATGCCCATTTCTGATAGGAATCCAAGCGCCCAGATGCTTACGGCTGGTGGGCGCTTGTTTCTTATAGACTGCGGAGAAGGCACGCAGCAGCAGATGAGGCGCTGCCATTTTTCTTTCGTCAAGGTTGAGGCGGTCTTCATTTCCCATATCCACGGCGACCACCTGTTCGGGCTCTTCGGCCTGCTGAACTCGATGGCTATGTACGGCCGCAGTGCCGACCTTCATATATATGGCCCGCAGGCCCTGGGCGGAGTGCTGAATTTCTACCGCAGCTATTTCGGCTCCGACGACAATTTCCAGATTGCCTTCCACGCCCTGAACTGCAAGTCGCCGGAAGTGGTGCACAAGTCGAAGTGCATAGAGGTCAGCGCTTTCCCCCTGAACCACAAGATCGAGAGCTATGGCTTCCGTTTCGACGAGATCCTGACACCCAGGCACGCCGAAGCCAATCCGGCCTACAAACCGAAGTCCTATGCCTATTGCTCGGACACGGCTCCGTTCCCGGAACTTCCGCAGTGGGTGAAGGGAGTCACCTGCCTCTACCACGAGGCAACGTATCCCGAAGAAATGGCCGACAAGGCTAAGTTCCGCTTCCATTCCACCTCCGTCCAGGCGGCCCGTTGCGCCCTGGCGGCTGGCGCTGAGAGGCTTATAATAGGGCATTATTCTTCGAGGATCACTGATATGGAAGCCCTCCTTTCCGAGTGCAGGGCGGTCTTTCCCGCCACTGTCGCAGCAAATGATTGCGATTCCTTTGATATATAATGGAATTATTTTTGCATATCTCTCACTTTGTTCGTAAATTCGGATTCGTGAAAAGATTTGCTGTGATATTGTGTCTGCTTGGCTTGTTCGTAGCCGCGACACCTGGCCAATACGAGAAGTATATTGAAAAATATGCTTCCGTGGCCGTCTCCGAAATGCATCGTTCCGGCGTTCCCGCGTCCATCACCCTTGCACAGGGTCTTCTGGAATCCGCCGCCGGTGAGTCTGTCCTTGCCACCAAGGCCAACAACCATTTCGGCATCAAATGCCATTCCGACTGGAAAGGCAAGAAAACCTACAAAGACGACGACAAGGAGAACGAATGCTTCCGCGTGTACCCGAATGCATCGGCATCTTTCCGGGACCATTCGGATTTCCTGCGCTACCAGGACCGCTACAAGTCCCTTTTCGACCTTGAGCCCACGGACTACAAGGCCTGGGCAAAGGGCCTGAAAAAGGCCGGCTACGCCACCGACAGGCAGTATGCGGACAAACTGATCAAGCTGATCGAAGATTACGAGCTCTACCGCTACGACAGCGATGCCGATATACCCGAGACTCCGCACGAAATAGAGAAGCCGGTGGAGCTCAAGCCCTCCGACGTCAAGGAGGAGCTGCGTTTCTCCCTTTCCCGCGACGTGTACCAGATCAACGGCGTGCCGTGCATCTATGCGGTCGAGGGCGATACCTATGAATCCATCGCCGCTTCTTATGGATTGTTCCTCAGGGAGATACTACGTTTCAACGACGCTTCATCCGGGGCCGTCCTGCGTCCGGGCGACATAGTGTATCTCCAGATAAAGAAGCGCCGCGGAGCCCGCGGCATGGAGAAGTTCATCGCGGGCGAAGGCTGTGAGACCCTCCGCGACATTTCCCAGCGCTTCGGAATCAGGCTCTCGACCCTCAAGCGCTACAACCGCGTGCCTGAGGATTACATCCCGCTCGAAGGTGACACCATCCTGCTCCGCCGATGAAGACCATCCTGAAACTGCTCGCCCTTATCGTTTGCCTTGCGGCCGCTTTGTTTGCATACAACTGGCTGCGGGACAACAAGATGCCGAATTTCTACGGCAAGGCCGAGCTGTACGTGGGCGAGAAGACCACCCCCGACGATGTGGTGGATTCCCTGAAGAAGCATCTCCGGGTGCTCAGCGAGCGGCGCCTCCGCAAGGTGTTTGCCGAAAAGAAGGTGGCCGAATTCATCAAGCCGGGGCACTACCAAGTGAATTCGAAGCATTCTAGCGTGTATGTGGCGCGCATGCTCAACAACGGCTGGCAGACTCCGGTGCGTTTCACGCTTGCCGGGTCGCTGCGCACCGGCGGCGAAATCGCCCGGAAGATTGCCTCCCAGCTTGAAGCCGATTCCGCTTCCGTGGCTGCCGCACTCTCTGATTCTGCGCTTCTCGCCCGCTTCGGAGTGACCCCCGAGAACATTTTCCCGGCCTTTTTCCCTGCGACCTACGACATATATTGGAATGCTTCGGTCGAAGACGTGCTGGAGCGTTGCCGGAAAGCTGCGGACGCATTCTGGACTGAGGACAATCTCGTAAAGGCAGCCCGTGCCGGGCTTTCCCGGAGCGAAGCTGTGGTGCTGGCTTCCATCGTGAAAGGGGAGTCCCACTACAAGCCCGAGCTTTCCAAGATAGCCGGAGTTTATCTGAACCGCCTGAAGAGGGGCATGCTGCTGCAGGCCGATCCGACCGTCGCCTATTGCTACGACTACGAACTGAAGCGTGTGCTGTACCGGCACCTGGAGTTCGATTCACCTTATAATACATATAAATATGCCGGTCTTCCTCCCGGGCCTATATGCGTGCCCGACAAAGAGTATCTGGAAGCGGTGCTGAATCCCGACTACGGCGGAGGCAACCTCTATTTCTGCGCCAGCAAGAACCTGGACGGCACCCACGTCTTCGCCAAGACCCTGGAGGCCCATAACCGCAACGCCAAGGCCTTTCAGAATGCCCTAACAAAAAAATAGCGAAATATATTGTAAAACGATAAATATTTATTATATTTGCGAAAACTTTAGTGTTAAACAATATGAAGAAAGTTTTGATTTTCGCCGCGGCACTCTTCTTTGCCGCAATCGGAAGCGCCCAGACCCCGCTTCCCAACGATCCCGAGGTTAAGACGGGAAAGCTGGACAATGGTATGACCTACTACATCCGGCACAACGACAAGCCCGCACAGCGTGCCGAGTTCTACCTCGCCACCCATGTCGGAGCTATCCAGGAGACCCCCGACCAGGACGGTCTTGCCCACTTCCTTGAGCATATGTGCTTCAATGGCCTCAAGAACCTTCCCGGCAAGCAGATGCTCGAGTATCTGCAGAGCATAGGCGCCGAGTTCGGCCGCAACATCAACGCCTCCACCGGTGTGGAGGCCACCCAGTACATGCTCAACAATATCCCCGTGACGCGCGAGGGCATCATCGATACCTGCCTCCTCGTCATGCACGACTATTCCCACTTCGTGCTTTGCGAGCAGGAGGAAATCGACGCCGAGAGGGGAGTCATCCTCGAGGAGCGCCGCACCCGCCGCAACGCATCCTGGCGTATGTATGAGCAGGACAAGCTCTACATGTACAAGGATTCCAAGTATGCTACCTGCTCCCTTATCGGAAGCCAGGAGAATCTCGAGACCTTCAAGAGGGAGAGCCTCGTGAACTTCTATGAGACTTGGTACCGTCCTGACAACCAGGCCCTTATCGTGGTGGGCGACATCGATCCCGACCAGATTCTCGCCAAGATCCAGAAGCTCTTCGCCGACATCCCCGCTCCCGTGAATCCGAAAGCGAAGGATGTCATCAAGGTGCCCGACAACGTGGAGCCCATAGTCGGTGTGGTCACCGATCCCGAGACCCCCAACTCCTCCGTCATGGTGCTGTGGAAGAGCGATCCGCTTCCCCGCGAGTATGCCAACACCGACATTGCCTTCATGACCGAGCTCGTCAAGGATATCGTGGCCGAAGTCATGTCTGAGCGTTTCCAGGAGATCACCTCTAAGCCCAATGCCCCGTTCCTCGGCGCCGATCTTGTGTGCAGCCAGATCTGCGAGACCTGCGACGTGGTCATGGGCGACGTTGCCTTCAAGGAAGGAGATGTGGATACCGCTTTCAAGGCCTTCTTCACCGAGGTCGAGAAAATGAAGCGTTTCGGATTCACCGACAGCGAGGTGCAGCGCGCAAAGGATGAAATCCTGAGCCGTTACGAGAAGCGCGCCCAGGGTGCCGATTCCCGCAAGAACTCCGAATTCGTGTATCCTATCATCAACAACTTCTTCCACAATACTCCTTACATGGTCCCTTCAGTCGAAAGCCAGCTGGCCAAGAACGTGCTCCAGATGCTTCCTGCAGGTGCCATCAACCAGATTGTGGGCCAGCTCATCACCGATGAGAACATGGTGATCCTCTACAACGGTCCCGAGAAGGAAGGCGTTGCCAATCCCACCGAGGCCCAGCTGCTGGGCATCGTGAAGGCCGTGAAGGCATCCGAGATTGCTGCAAACGCGGAAGAGAAGATCGACAGCCAGTTCGTCGATCCCGCCACCCTGAAGGGCGCCAAGGTCAAGAAGACCCGCAGCCTTGCCAAGGGCATCACCGAGTGGACTCTTGCCAACGGCGTGACCGTTGCCGTGCTCCCCACCGAATTCAAGAAAGACCAGGTGCTTATCCGCCTCTCGATGGAAGGCGGCAAGTCCTTGATCCCCACTGAAGACCTGCCTTCCTTCGAAGACAATCTCTGGAGCCTGTTCCTCTCCAACAGCGGTATTTCCAAATTCAATTCCGCCACCACCAAGAAGATGCTCTCCGGCAAGCAGGTCGGCATGGGCCCCTACATCGGATCCGTGCGCCACGGCATCTCCGGCAACTGCCAGCCCAAGGATCTCGAGACTGCATTCCAGCTGCTCTATCTCAACTTCGTCGACCACCGTTTCGACGCCGATGAGTACAACGTGGGCAAGCAGCAGATCGAGGCCGTCCTCCCCAATCTCGTCAACACTCCGAACTTCAAGTTCCAGCAGGAGATGAGCAAGGCCATCTACGGCGGCAATCCCCGCGTCGTCGTCATCGACAATGACGTGCTGGCAAAGGCGGACATCTCAGTCGTGGAGCGCAACTACCGCAAGCTCTTCGCAAGCGCAAAGGGTGCAAAGGTCTATGTGGTCGGCAATGTCGATCTCGAGACTCTCAAGCCTCTCGTGGAGAAGTACATCGGTTCCCTTCCCAAGAAGGGCAAGGCCCTGAAGTGGACCGATACCGGCGAGCGCATGGTCCAGGGCCAGATAGAGGACGCCTTCAAGGTGGACATGCAGACCCCCAAGACCACCGTCCTCCAGGTCTACAACAACTACAACACCAAGTACAGCGTGGCTGAAGAAGTGAATCTCGACGCCGTGAAGTACATCCTCGACATGATCTACACCGACACCCTGCGTGAATCCGAAGGCGGCACCTACGGCGCTTCCACCGGAGCCGGAATCGACAAATTCCCGGTTGACCGTTCGATGATCCAGGTGTACTTCGACACCAACCCCAGTTCCGCCGACAAGCTTCGCGAAGTCGCCAAGGCCGAACTCCGCAAGTTCGCCGAGAACGGACCCACCGAGGAGCAGATGACCCGCGTCCGCGAGAACTTCAAGAAGAACGTTCCCGAGAAGCGTATCCAGAACAACTACTGGATGACCGTGATCAACTGCATCTACACCTATGGCATCGCAGACTTCGACGCCGAGTATGAGGCAGCGGTGAACGCCCTGACTCCCGAGAGCATCCGCGCCGCAGCTGCATCCGTCCTCGCCTCCGGCAACCTGCTCGAGGTTGTCATGAGCCCGGACAAGGCAGCTGAACGTGAATGATTATTTCCTTCCCTTTCCCTTGAACGCCGTTCCTTTTATATGGAGGATTACAGGGCGTTCAAGTCCGGAAAGGTAGGCGGTGAGGGTCTTATCGAAAGGATAAGGCCCTTCATCGTTTTTATAGGTGACTTCAATCGTGCCTTTTCCGCCCGGGGCGATGTCGGTGCGGGTCCAGACGGCGGATGTGCATCCGCAGGTGGTTGTCACGGCGAATATGTTGAGAACTGAATCACTGATGTTTGTCACCTCGAAACTGCAGGACACGGCGCCGTCTCGCATGTCGATCTTTCCGAAATCATGGACGGTGCGGTCGAAGCGGGCTATGCCGCCGAATTCTTTCTGTGCGGCAGCAGGCAGGGCCAGTGCGCAC
>JAEEGH010001595.1_pt1 | contig 64374 bp, 52 predicted proteins | sample 9134181 | NCBI WGS metagenome assembly JAEEGH01 (sample SAMN16246544, study PRJNA631951) | gut metagenome | biome: gut microbiome; feature: rumen; material: DP-attached | host: Bos | place: Iran: Karaj | collected 2018-10
GACTGCGAAGCGGATGGCTATTTCTCCGTGTCGGTGTCTGGGAATAGCAATTCTATCAGCTCCTTTTCTTTCTCCGAGAGAGAGGAGAGAATCAATTCTCTCGCTTTTTTTTTGCTATCGCACTTCAAAAGTTTGTTCTTCAGCTTCTCTTCGCTATATCTCTTCTCAAGAGTCTTGTTCTTTCTCTTTTCCTGATTCAAAGCCTTTTTGAGCGCTCTGATTTCTTCGTTTTTGTCTGATTTTGCCATAACAGAATAGAATAATAAACTCTACAAAGTTACTAAAAATCAGCGAATTATACAAGAAAAATAGTAATTAATATACTAAAATATGTAAATATATTTAGTTAAAATATTATCCCCTAAAATTAACAAATAATTCACAGATTAACTTAACAATCTAGGACAGGCCCCCTGATCGCCGCAAAGCTCTGATCATTGGGCCAGTCCCCATGATTCACCTGATTCACCCAGGCCCCATGATTCACCCATGATTCACTGAAAAGCCTCTCGCTATAGCGAGGGGCTTTATCGGTTAATTACTAAATATCATACTTGTTCTTGCGTTTTTCGGCTTTGCGGGGCTTGCTGGGATGGAAGCCGAGGTGAGGGGTCTTCACACCCATGTAGCCCTGGTGGCGCTGGCGGATCTTAGAGACGTAGTCGACGGTCTCCGTACCACGCATATAGCCATACTTCACGAGGGGGTCATTATAATACTTCGGCTGAGCGAGTTTCAGGACATATTCCTCGACATCGCGCCAGCGGTGAGGATTGCGGCCGTCACGCTTGGCCAGCGCCATCGCGTCGCGGATATGATGGACACCGCCGTTGTATGAAGCCAACACGAAGTTGGTGCGTTCGTTGCGGTCGCGGATGTCGGAGAACTTACCTTCGAGTTGTCCGAGGTACTTCGCCGCTGCAGCGATATTCTGTTCGGGGTCGTACATCTGACTGCGCGGCAGTCCCAGCTGGTCGGCAGTACCCGGCATGATCTGCATAAGTCCCTTGGCGCCGGCAAAGGATACCGCCTTCGGGTCGAACGTCGACTCCTGGTAACACTGAGCGGCCATCAGTCGCCAGTCCCAGCGGATGGGTTGCGAATAGGTCATGAAGAGACGGTCGTAATGCGAGATGACGCCACCTTTCTTGTCGAGCATCGGCGAGAAGACATGTCGCTTGACACGTTGTGTGGTGAGCAGGGCGGTCTCCTCCTTACGGGCCTCCTCGATGAGTTCGGGTTTATACCACGCGGTAAACTCGTCCAAGAGCAATGGCTTATCCTTTGTCACTTCGAGGTGTCCCGGCGTTGGCCATGCAACAATATCCACCTGCCCCTCAGACAGTTTATCCGCCAGTTCTAAAGAGTCGCGGCAGACCTCCACACGGATACCGACACCGATCTTGTCGGCCAGCCGCTGCACGAGCAGGTACTGTGTGCCCAGCGAACGACCGTGATAGTCGTAGTAGGTCTGAGGTCCGCTGACGGTAGCCAGGATCAGTTCACCGCTGTGCTGGATCTCGTGCAGGTCGAAGTCCTCACTGACCTCTACGCTGTCGAGTACCTCGCCCCAAGGTGTGACGATGGGGTCCTGTTTCTTCGGCATACAGGAAACGAGCAGCAGAACTGCCAACAAAAGCGTATATTTATTTAAAATAGGTGTCAATCTGTGAAAACTTCTTGTAAAATCGGTGCAAAATTAATGTTTTTCTTGCACATTCTCACATTTTTGAGTAATTTTGCAGCGAATTTTAAGAGAATATTAGACTTTAACGTTAGTATGTTAAGAATCGCAGTACAGTCCAAAGGACGACTTTTTGAAGATACGATGAATCTGCTGGCCGAGGCAGACATCAAGGTGAGTGCATCAAAACGCACCCTTCTGGTGCAATCCGGCAACTTCCCACTCGAGGTGCTTTATCTTCGTGACGATGATATTCCACAGAGTGTGGCATCAGGCGTTGCCGATATCGGCGTTGTCGGCGAGAACGAGTTTGTAGAGCGTGGCGAGGATGCTGAGATCATCTCTCGCCTGGGTTTCTCCAAGTGCCGTCTCTCACTGGCCATCCCCAAGGAGATAGACTATAAAGGTGTGGCGTGGTTTGATGGCAAGAAGATTGCCACGAGCTATCCCAATATCCTCCGTCAGTTCCTCGACAAGAACGGTATCCATGCGGAGATACATGTTATCACAGGTAGTGTGGAGATCAGTCCGGGTATCGGTCTCGCTGATGCGATCTTCGATATCGTCAGCAGCGGTTCCACTCTCGTGAGCAACAATCTGCGCGAGGTGGAGGTTGTGATGCAGAGTGAGGCTCTGCTCATCGGCAACAAGCAGCTCTCACAGGAGAAGCGTGAGATACTGGAGCAGATGCTGTTCCGTTTCAAGGCTGTGAAGGATGCTGAGGACAAGAAATATGTGCGTATGAACGCCCCCAAGGCGCGTCTGCAGGAGATTATCGATGTACTGCCTGGACTCAAGAGTCCTACGATTATCCCCCTGGCCGACGAGGAGTGGTGTTCTGTTCACACGGTGCTCGACCAGAAGCAGTTCTGGGAGATCATCGGCAAGCTGAAGGAGATGGGCGCCCAGGGTATCCTGGTGACACCTATCGAGAAGATGATTATATAAAGGTAAAAAAGTAAAAAAGGTAAAAAGGTGAATATTATCAGATATCCTGAAAAGAGTGAGTGGTCGAAGATTGTGGAGCGTCCGCATCTGGATGTCTCTCAGCTGAATCAGACGGTGGCCTCCGTTCTTGCCGATGTGCGTCAGCGCGGAGATGAAGCCGTCAAGGGCTATGAGCTGAAGTTTGACCATGTCGACCTGCCTACGCTCGAAGTGACGAAGGCAGAGATCGACGAGGCAGAGACACTTGTCAGCGAAGACCTGAAAGCGGCGATCCGTCTGGCTCATGCCAACATCAAGACCTTCCATGAGTCACAGCGTTTCCGCTCGAAGAAAGTGGAGACACAGCCGGGAGTGGTCTGCTGGCAGAAGAGTGTGGCGATCGAGAAAGTAGGACTCTATATCCCTGGTGGCACTGCCCCACTCTTCTCTACCGTGCTGATGCTGGCGACACCGGCCAAGATCGCCGGATGCAAGGAGATCGTGCTCTGTACCCCTCCCAACCGCGAAGGCAAGGTGAATCCTGCCATTCTGATGGCGGCAAAGACGGCTGGTGTCAGCAAGATATTCAAGATAGGCGGTGTGCAGGCCATCGGCGCAATGGCTTACGGTACGGAGTCCGTGCCTAAGGTCTATAAGATCTTCGGTCCTGGCAACCAATACGTGATGGCCGCCAAGCAACAGGTAAGCCTGCACGATGTGGCCATCGACATGCCCGCAGGTCCATCGGAGGTATGTGTCATTGCCGACGATACCGCCAATGCAGAGTTCGTCGCTGCCGATCTGTTGTCACAGGCAGAACACGGCATCGACTCGCAGGTGTTCCTGATTACCACGTCGAACAAGGTCATCGACGACGTGCAGCAAGAGGTAGGAAGGCAGTTAGAACAGCTGCCTCGTAAGGAGATTGCCCAGCAGACCCTGACCAACAGCGTCTTTGTCGTGGTGAGAGACCTTCGCGAGGCCATAGACCTGTCGAATACCTACGCTCCAGAACATCTGGTGATTCAGACCGAAGACTACGAGGAAATGGCTGCGAAGGTGGTGAATGCCGGTAGCGTGTTCCTGGGCAAGTATGCCTGTGAAAGTGCCGGCGACTACGCCAGCGGAACCAATCACACGTTGCCCACACACGGTTATGCCACCGCCTACAACGGTGTGAATCTGGACAGCTATTGCAGGAAGATAACCTTCCAACATCTCTCAGAAGAAGGTGTGCGCAGTATCGGACGTGCCGTAGAGCTCATGGCAGAGGCAGAGCAGCTTGATGCCCATAAGAACGCGATGAGCGTACGCATACGCTCAATTGACAATTGATCATTGATAATTGACAATTATGAAGTCATTAGAACAATTAACTCGACCCAATATCTGGTCGCTGGCACCTTATAGCAGCGCTCGCAATGAATATGCCGGTCGCGAGGCACGCGTGTTTCTCGATGCCAACGAGAATCCGTATAACGCCCCCTACAACCGCTATCCAGATCCTTTGCAGCTGTCGCTGAAGGATGCCCTCTCAAAGGTGAAGGGTGTACCTGCGGAAAATATCTTCCTCGGCAACGGCAGCGATGAACCCATCGACTTGGTATATCGTTGCTTCTGTCGTCCACAGATAGACAATGTCGTGGCCATCGAACCCACTTACGGCATGTATAAAGTCTGTGCAGACATCAACGACGTGGAATATCGTCCTGTGATACTTGATGAGCACTTCCAGATCACCGCTGAGAAATTGCTCGCCGCCACCGATGACAAGACCAAACTCATCTGGATCTGTTCACCAAACAATCCGACGGGAAACCATATCGTGCGTGAAGAGATTGAGAAAGTCATTCAACAGTTTGAGGGTCTTGTGATCGTTGACGAGGCTTACAGTGACTTTTCCTCACAAAAGACCTTCCGTTCAGAAATCCTGAACCATCCCAACCTCATCGTGTTGAATACGATGTCGAAGGCTTGGGGCTGTGCAGCCATTCGTCTGGGGATGGCCTTCGCCAGTGAGGAGATCATTGCTATATTTAATAAGGTGAAGTATCCTTATAATGTGAACCTGCTCACCCAGCAGCAGGCTCTCGAGGCCTTGAAAGACCCCTTTGAAGTAGACAAATGGGTGAAGATCCTGTTGGAGGAACGCTCACGGATGGTAGACGCATTCAGACTGTTGCCCATCTGTGAGGAAGTATACCCCACAGATGCGAACTTCTTCCTGGCGCGGATGACCGACGCCCCGAAGATCTACAACTATCTGGTAGATCAAGGTATCATCGTGCGTAACCGTCATCGGGTGCAGCTTTGTCAGAACTGTCTGCGTATCACGATAGGCACAAAGACAGAAAACGGAGAACTGATTGCAGCCCTCCGCCAATTCCAATAAAAAAGGCCTCTCAATCATGGGAGGCCTTCTTGTTATTTCACTTTCTTTGCCAGCTTTTCGGCTTTCAGACGTGCCTTGGTAGCAGCAGCCTGAGCCTTCTCGGCAGCAGCCTGTTTCTTCAAGTCACCAGGAGCAGCAGCAGCCTTCTCAGCAGCCTTCTGGGCTTTCTCCTGAGCCTTCTCGGCAGACTTCTGGGCGTTGTTGGCCTTCTTTACGGCATCGTTGTGCTTCTTGGCCTCGCGCTCCTTTTTCTTAGCTTCCTTCTCAGCCTTCTTCTTGGCTTTCTCCTGTTTCTCGATGGCCTTCTGCTGCTTGAGGGCAGCTTTCTGCGCATCCTTCTGAGCCTTGATAGCAGCTTCCTGCTGAACAGGGTCAGTAATCACGTCCTGAGCCTTTGCGGTGTTCACCGAACCCCAGCTGGCGGCGATGGCTATAGCCATCATCATCATCATTTTCTTCATATCGCTAATAATTTTAATAAATAATTCTTGGAAAAAAAAACGGGACTCCGCCGAGTCCCTAATGTTAACCTTAAATCTAATACTATGAAAAACACAGTGCAAATATACGGGTTTTTACAATACGCTCCAAACTTTTGGGGAAAAAAATGCGAAATATGGGAATATTTTTTCATTCTTTAACATTTTAAGCACTCAAATAGCCTGTTTTTTTACTATCTTTGCAGCGAAATTAAAACAAACTCTACATTTACTATGGTTTATAATGAAATAGGTAAAACAGGCATGCGCGTGTCTAATCTCAGTTTCGGCGCATCCTCATTAGGTGGTGTATTCCACAGCATCCGTGAAGAAGAAGGTATTCAGGCCGTATTTACGGCAGTAGAAAACGGCATTAACTTCATCGATGTGTCACCCTACTACGGCTATTACAAAGCAGAGACCGTACTGGGAAAGGCCCTGAAGGATATCGCCCGGGACAAATACTATCTATCGACGAAGGTAGGACGGTATGGCAAGGACGGTATAAACACCTGGGACTACTCCGCCAAGCGCGTGACTGACAGTGTGTATGAAAGTATGGAACGTCTGAATGTCGACTATATCGACCTGATCAACGTGCATGACATCGAATTTCAGGGTGACCGCGAAGGTGGGCTGCAGAAAATCGTCGACGAGACGTTGCCCGCTCTCGTAGAACTCAAGAAGAAGGGTGTCGTGAAGCATGTCGGAATCACAGACCTTCAGCCAGAGAACCTGAAATGGGTTATCGAACATGCCGAGGAAGGAACGGTTGAGAGTATTCTGAACTTCTGTCACTACAGTCTCAACGATACGTTGTTGGCAGATTTTCTTGGTTTCTTCGAAATGCACAACGTTGGCGTCATCAATGCCTCGCCTTTCTCTATGGGACTGCTCTCAAGTCGCGGCGCACCGATGTGGCATCCGGCGTCGAAGAATCTGTGCAAAGCATGTGCCGATGCGGCAGCCTATTGTCTGGAGGTGGGCTATCCGATAGAAAAGCTGGCCATACAGTTCTCTACCAGCATGAACCCGCGCATCGCCACGACACTCTTCAGTAGCGCCAATCCAAAGAATGTGCTGAAGAATATAGAATATGTCAACGAGCCGTTGGATGAAGAACTGGTACAGAAGGTTCAGGAGATTATCGGCGACCAGATGTTTGTAAGGTGGAAGAACTCGTAATAATGCATAATTAATAATTCATAATGCATAATATTATTGACGCACATAGTCATCTTTGGCTCCGCCAAGATACCAGTTGGGACGGGAAAGAGATACGGTCGTTGAAGAACGGTCGGTCGATTTTCCTTGGCGAAGAGGTGCAGATGATTCCACCGTTTATCATCGACGGAAGGAACACGGCGGAAGTGTTTCTGTCAAACATGGACTATGCTCAAGTGGGAGCAGCCGTAGTGGTGCAGGAGTTTATCGATGGTCTGCAGAACGATTATCTGGCAGAGGTGAAGGCGCAGTATCCAGAGCGGTTCTTCGTGTTCGGTATGGTGGACTACCTGAAAGACGGCTTTACTGTTCAAGCGGAATCGTTACTGAAGGAACGGGGGTTCAGGGGTCTGGCCATTCCAGGGCACAGACTGCTGAACCGTCATCTCACTGATCCGGAAATGATGCAGATGTTCAAAATGATGGAAACCGAGGATGCCATGCTATCCATCACTTTGGCAGACGGTGACGAACAAGTGGGTGAACTACGGGAAGTTATTGCAGAGTGTCCACAACTGAAGATCGCCATCGGACATCTGGGTATGGCAAATCCTCCGCTGACTCCCCCGTGGGAGAATGAGAGTTGGAGGGCTCAGATCCGACTGGCACAGAACGAGAATGTAAGGATTGAGTCAGGTGGTATCACATGGCTCTACAATTCAGAGTTCTATCCCTTCCCCAGTGCCATAAGAGCCATCCGCGAGGCAGCGGAAATCGCTGGTTGGGAGAAACTCATGTGGGGGTCAGACTATCCACGCACCATCACCGCCATCACCTATAGGATGTCGTACGACTTTGTGTTGAAGAGCCAGGAACTGACGGACGAAGAGAAACGGTTGTTCCTCGGGGAAAATGCGTATATGTTCTATGGATTCGGGATGTTGCCGGAACTGCCGTATGTGAAGAACATGAGCGAGTGAGGAAAGTGAAGAGTGAAGAATGAAGAGTGAAAAATGAAGAGTGAAAAATTTGCAGCCGCTGTGATAGCAGTAATGATGGTGCTACCCATTGGTGGTAAGGTAAAGGTAAGGACTGTGACACCGCAGACGACCTATGCTGCGGATAAACTGGTCGACCTGCCATTGTCCATCACCATCGATGTATCGGACAACGGTGAGGCCGAAGGTTTCACCTTGACACGCAAAGGCAAGAAGGTGATGATTACCGGCAACGACGGTGCAGGAGCCATCTACGGTGCCAACAAATTAAGGGAACTGTATAAGGCGAACCCCACACTTGATGGGCTCAAAACGTTGAGCGAGGTGCCGCAGATGAAGTTGAGAGGAGCCTGCGTGGGACTGCAGAAGACAGTTTATCTGCCCGGGCATCGCGTCTATGAGTATCCCTATACTCCTGAAAACTTTCCCTGGTTTTATGACAAAGACCTATGGACGCGTTATCTGGATCTCTTGGCGGAGAACAACATGAACACCGTGTATCTTTGGAACGGTCACCCCTTCCCCTCGCTGGTGAAACTCGATGACTATCCCTTTGCACCGGAAGTGGATGATGAGACTATGGCAAAGAATCAGGACATGTTCGGATTTCTTGTGGAGGAAGCAGACCGCAGAGGCATACGAGTGATTCAGATGTTCTATAACATTATATTAAGTAAACCATTTGCCGACCATTATGGCCTGAAGACCCAGGACCGTAACCGAGGCATCACGCCATTGATTGCCGACTACACCAGAAAGTCGATAGCCGCCTTCGTAGAGAAATATCCAAAGGTGGGATTCCTGGTTTGTCTGGGTGAGGCGATGTCAGGTCTCGACAACGATATCAAATGGATGACAGAAACCGTCATCCCCGGTATCAAAGACGGATTGAATGCCTCTGGTAGGACAGACACGCCCCCCATCATCTTAAGAAATCACGATACCGACGGCCCTGCCGTACTCAAGGCCTCACTCCCACTCTATCCCAATATCTATACGATGAACAAATATACGGGTGAGAGTCTGACCACCTACGAGCCAGGCGGGCCTTGGGGAGAGACGCACCGGATGTTGGCTGCTGCCGCACCTATACATATAGATAATGTACATATCCTGGCGAATCTGGAACCCTGGCGCTGGTCATCGCCGGCATTCACACAGAAGACGGTCCAGGCGATGCATCGCGTCCATCACTCGAAGGGAATTCATATCTATCCGCAAGCATCGTATTGGGACTGGCCTTATACGGCGGATAAGTTGGCAAATGGTTCGCGACTGCTTCAGATCGATCGTGACTGGATGTGGTATAAAGTTTGGGGACGCTATGCCTGGAACTGCGAAAGAGGTGACGACAGGACCTTCTGGAAACAGCAATTGGCAGACTACTACAGCATCGACACCATTGCCGCTGGTCATCTGCTGAATGCATACGACGAGGTCGGAGAGATTGCGCCAAAGCTGCTGCGCCGTTTCGGTATCACAGAAGGTAACCGTCAGACCTTGCTGTTAGGCATGAAAATGGCACAGTTGGTCAATCCGTATAAGTTCAATATCTATCCTGGTTTCTATGAGAGTTGCGGTCCCGAGGGCGAGAAACTCATAGAATATGTAGAAAAAGAATGGAAGGGTGAGAAGCATCATGGCGAACTGCCTCTTGATATCGTCAACCAATGTGTAGAACACCAACACAAAGCCGTAGAGGAACTAAACGCGATTGTTGATGTAAAACCATTGTCCCATGCCGACGAATTTGAGCGTTTTCGCAACGACATCATTTGTTACTCCTTGTTTGCTCTGTCTTTCCGTGATAAGGTTCTGGCTGCCCAGCAAGTGCTGAACTACAAATGGACCAAGGATATTAATTACCTTGATGCTGCTACACCCTTACTTGAGAAGAGTGTGAACACATGGAATCTGTTAGCACAATGGACCGACTCTATCTACCTCTATGCCAACTCCATGCAGACGGCACAACGACGCATTCCCGTGGGTGGCGATGGCGGTAAGATGAAGACATGGAGCGAACTGGCCAAGGTTTATCAGGAAGAACTTGATGCACTAAAGGCAAATATCGAAAAGCTCAAAGCGCCAGTCAATAGTTCTGTAGGTAGTACGGCCAAAGCACTGACACCTGCAAAGGTGACGCTTCATTCACCAACCACAACGACCCTGATGGGCAAAAACGCCATTCTCTTCGAAAACCGAGAGGATACACGTATCGACTCCCTCGCCCCAGAACTCACCCAACTCCAGGCTTTGGTCTTGAATCGCGACACCACCCGCATCGTGGGTACCACCATCGATTTCACCTGTGACGAGCCAGTGAAGCTGCTCGTGGGCTTCTTCCAGGACGACGATCCTAAATGGGCCAAGGCGCCTAAGCTCGAGGTAGACGCCACAGGCAATGAATATGGTCAGGCAGAACCCATCCTCACGAATGCTGTGAGTATGCTGCAGATGCCACCTGTCCATATCCACGCCTACTTCTTTGATGCCGGCCATCACACGATCAACCTCCCCAAGGGCATCATTATGGTTGCAGGATTCACCTCCGATGCCATCCGGCCTCGTGATGTAGGGTTGCAAGGTGCAGGTGATGAAGTAGACTGGCTGTTTATGAAATAAAACGATGAAGAAGATAATAGCAGTATTACTGGCCTCAGTCTGCCTGACGGTTTCTGCGCAAGACGTATCGCAGCAAGAGATGCAGGCGGTATACGACGAAGTGCGTACGCCCTATAAATACGGACTCGTTGTAGCACCTACAGACAACTACCATAAGATAGATTGTCCGACGGTATTTCGTGTTGGCGGCAAATGGCTGATGACTTATGTCTGCTATAATGGAAAAGAAGGAAATGACGGACGAGGATACGAGACTTTTCTCGCAGAAAGTGACGATCTTTTGCACTGGACGACACTTGGGCGTATATTGGCATTTCCCGATGCCACTGAGAACCTCTGGGACCAAAACCAGCGAGGCGGTTTTCCTGCACTTATAGACTACAACTGGGGCGGCACCTATGAGATGCAGGCCTACAAAGGCCGTCACTATATGACCTATATCGGTGGTCCTGGCACAGGTTACGAAGCAGTAAACGCCCCCCTGAGTATCGGCATAGCCTCAACGACAAAAGATATCACCAAAGCCCATCAATGGGATACACAGAAGCAGCCATTGATCAGTTATGATGACAAAGATGCCCAGTGGTGGGAACAATTGACCCAGTATAAGAGCACGATCTACTGGCTACGGCCAGAAGTTAGTAAATACCCGTTCTGGATGTTTTATAATGCTGGTGGGAAGAACGAAACGTATCCCAAAGGCGAACGTATCGGCATTGCCCTCTCTAAGGACATGAAACACTGGAAGCGTTACAAAGGGAATCCTGTCTTTGCCCACGACAGCGACGGAACGATAACAGGTGACGCACAGATTGTGAAGATGGGAGATCTGTGGGTAATGTTCTATTTCTCGGCCTTCAATCCCACTCGCGATTATAATGCCTATAATACCTTCGCTGTCAGTAAGGATCTCATCCATTGGCAAGACTGGACGGGTGAAGATCTTATCGTTCCCTCGAAGCCCTACGACGAGATGTTTGCCCACAAGAGTTATGTGGTGAAACACGATGGTGTGGTTTATCACTTCTATTGTGCGGTGAACAATGCCCAACAACGTGGCATCGCTGTTGCCACCAGTAAGCATATGGGCAAAAGCGAAGTTTGTTTCCCAAAGCCAGAGCCTACAGGACACCGCTATGTGCAGAACTTGAATGAAGACTGGACTATTCAAGTCGTTGGACGAGATAGTGTTGCGGCAAAGGTGAATATCCCTATCAATCTCGATGACTATTATGGTGCCTTACAACTAGAACATGGCAACCTTCACGGTGAGGCTGTTTTCAGAAAGACCTTTACCGCTCCTCTCCTCGATGATAAACAGTATTTCCTGCGTTTCGAAGGTGTGGGTACCTATGCAGATATCACGTTGAATGGACATGATATAGGTCATTATGACATCGGACGTACTACAGAGACCATCGACGTCACACCTTATATCAAAAAGGATAATGAGCTCCTCGTCAACGTCTCACATCCTGCAGGCATCACAGATATGCCATGGGTATGCGGAGGTTGTAGCAGCGAATGGGGCTTTTCAGAAGGGAGCCAACCATTCGGCATCTACCGTCCAGTAGTATTGGAGGTGACCGATCCGGTGCGTATCGAACCGTATGGCGTACACATTTGGAACAATGCCGCTTGTGATAGTCTTTATATCGATACAGAAATAAAAAATTACAGTCATCAGACAGTAGGTGTAGAACTCGTCAGTAAGCTGTGTGAAAAGAATGGTCAACAAGTGATTCGTTTGACGCAAAATATCGAACTGAAGGCAGGTGAGACCAAAGTCATTCATCAGATGTCAGCACTTGACCAGCCCAAACGATGGAGCACGAGCAATCCCTATCTTTATACTATAAACAGTATCCTGAAACGTAACGGCAAAGCTACAGAAAGTACAGAGACACCTTATGGTATCTGTGCCACATCCTGGCCCCGTTCTATTGACCGCATTCATCAGAATGATCAACGTTTTCTGCTCAATGGAGAACCCGTATTCATCAACGGTGTATGCGAATATGAACATGAGTTCGGACAGAGTCATGCTTTTAGCAACGAACAGATTGAAGCCCGTATCAAAATGGTGAAGGATGCGGGATTCAATGCTTTCCGTGATGCCCACCAGCCACATAACCTGCACTATCAGAAACTATTGGATCGTGAGGGTATCCTTTGGTGGCCACAGTTCTCGGCTCATATCTGGTATGACACGCCTGAGTTCCGTCAGTCGTTTAAGCGTCATCTGAGACAGTGGGTCAAGGAGCGTCGTAATTCGCCCTCCATTATCCTTTGGGGATTGCAGAACGAGAGTACGCTACCGAAAGATTTTGCGGAAGAGTGCTGTGACATCATCCGCGAGATGGATCCACGTTGTGGAACCCAACGACTCATCACAACCTGTAACGGTGGTGAAGGTACAGACTGGAATGTTGTACAGAATTGGAGTGGCACCTATGGTGGAGACATCGACAATTACGGCAACGAAATGAAAACACCCGAGCAGTTGTTGAATGGTGAATATGGTGCTTGGCGAACAATTGGTAACCATACTGGCGAGAATTATACCGAAGAACGGTTCTGTGAAATCCTTAAGAAGAAGATTCATCTGGCAGAAAGTGTGAAAGACAGTATCTGTGGACAGTTTCTGTGGCTGTTGACGAGTCACGATAATCCAGGACGTCGTCAGCCTGATGAAGCATTGAGACGTGTAGATAAAGTAGGACCATTTAATTATAAGGGACTCTTCTCTATATGGGACCAGCCTACAGATGCTTTTTATATGTATCAGCGGCATTATAACCCACAACCTATCGCAGCGGCTACTTCTGTAGTTTCGGAAGCCAGTCTTGCACCTGCCAAGGGTTATCACTATCTCTATCGACTGAACTGTGGAGGCGATGCATATACTGATACGCTCGGTAATCCATGGATGCAAGACAACAATCAGTGGTCACATTCATGGAATGGTTACCAGGCCTCGCAGACCTTCAATGACTCGATATCCTCACCTTTGTTCAAGACCTCACGTTTCGGACGTCACAAGCTGAGCTATCATTTCCCCGCAGGGCCCGGAAAATATCGGATAGAGTTATATTTCATCGAACCTTGGTATCGTCAATATGATGCGGAGGGATTACGGCTTTTTGATGTTGCCATCAATGACAGCACCGTGATTCGTGACCTTGACATTTGGGCTCAGGTACACTATGGTAAGCCATATAAGCGTGTCATTGAGTTTGAGAATAAGGGTGATGAGATTTGTATACACTTCCCAACCGTAAAAGCCGGACAAGCTATGATTGCTGCTATCGCCATTGCTTCAAAAGAAACGAGGCCAGTCACCTCTCAACAAATCTCTCATTCCTCCCCCATTACCTCTCACCTCTGGGCGGACTTTGAACGTGACATTCTTGTCAAGACCCCAGACTCTTTACTGCCACCTCGCCATAATAGCGCCATTGAAGTGGAGGGAAAGCTTATAAAAAAACATATGGAGTGGGAGTTCAACGTTGGTGTAGCAAAAGTATATGCCTTACGATGGAAATACTATAATCCAGAAATGCCCCGACAGCTACATGTGAAGATCACGGATATGAAAGGTGTGGTATATAAGGACGATGACATCACATTCCTTCAGACGCAGCAAAAGAAGACGAAAAGGAAGATGACAAGCATCACAACGGGTTCGCAGGTCAACGCTGGAAAATATAAGGTAGAGCTCAGTGGTGATGGCATTAACGATATGATTTTTGACAATCTCACAATAGAATGAAAAAAATAATTATCGCATTATACAGCCTGATGATTTGTTTGACATCCCAGGCACAACAGCATGACTGGGAAAACCATCATGTGCTTCAGATCAACCGTGAACCTGCTCGCGCCTATTTTATTCCATTTGGCAAGAAGGCAGGCGACAGACAATTGTCTCTTAACGGCATCTGGAAGTTCCGTTGGACAAAGACGCCTGAAGAGCGTATCATAGACTTCTATCGCACAGATTATGATTGCTCAGGTTGGGCTGAAATGAAGGTACCTGCCAATTGGGAAGTGAATGGCTACGGTACACCGATCTATGCATCTGCAGGTTATACATTTAAGATTGAGCCGCCTTATGTGACTAAGGAACCTAAGAAGAGTTACACTTCTTATGAAGAACGCAATCCTACAGGGCAGTACAAACGCACTTTTACAATGTCGAAAGGATGGAACGATGGTCAGGTTTTCCTTCGCTTTGAAGGTGTGATGTCAGCATTCTATGTCTGGATCAATGGGGAGCGTGTAGGTTATAGTCAAGGTTCGATGGAACCTTCGGAGTTTAATGTTACAAAGTATGTGCATGAAGGAAATAACGAGATAGCATTGGAAGTCTATAAGTACTCTGACGGTTCATATCTGGAGGATCAGGATTTCTGGCGTTTCGGAGGCATCCATCGTGATGTGTTGCTTTATTACACGCCAAACACTCGAATGAGAGACTTTGCCGTTCGTACAATCCCTAATGGGGATTCTTGGGAACTTCAGATTGATCCAAAGCTCTCTGTATATGAAGGAGCTTCGGGCAAAAGCGACTCACTCGTTGCCATCCTTACTGACCATGAAGGAAAACAAATTGCTCATGGAGGGGCAAACGTAGAAGAGATCCTTGATCTAGACCATAAAGCTGCACGTATGAACCTATGGTATCCTCAGCGAGGCTACCGTAAGTTTGACCGCATCAATATCGCAGTAAAGGATATTAAGACATGGACGGCAGAAACGCCATATCTCTACACCCTCACCTTACAGCTTTGTGATTCTGAGGGACACATCCGCGAACAGGTGGCTCAGAAGATTGGTTTCCGACATCTTGAGGTAAAGAATGGAGAACTGTTGGTGACCGGACGACCGATTCGTCTGCGGGGTGTGAACCGTCATGAGCATGATGCTTATCAAGCACGAGTGATGACAGAAGAGTTGATGGTTAAGGATCTGATGCTGATGAAGGCTGCGAATATCAATGCCATTCGTCTCTCCCACTATCCCAATGTACCACGCTGGTATGAACTCTGCGACTCACTCGGTTTCTACGTGATGGACGAAGCGGATTGTGAGACTCACGGACTGCGCGGCACGCTTACTTCAACATCAGACTGGAATGCAGCTTTTATGGATCGCGCCATCCGTATGGCAGAACGTGACAAGAACTATGCCTGTGTCACCTTCTGGAGTCTCGGTAATGAGAGTGGATATGGTGCAAACCATGCTGCAATGGCTGCCTGGCTGCGGGAATTCGACCCTACCCGATTCATACATTATGAAGGGGCTCAGGGTGATCCTGACCCTAAAAGTGTAGATGTCATCAGCCGTTTTTATCCTCGTGTGAAGCAGGACTACCTGAATCCAGGTATCGCTGAGGGAAGTGATACAGAACGTGCGGAAAATGCAAGGTGGGAACGTCTTCTGGAGATTGCAGAGCGAGAGAATGATAATCGCCCTGTGATGACAAGTGAATATGCCCACTGTATGGGGAATGCTCTCGGTAACTTCAAGGACTATTGGGATGAAATCTATTCAAATAAACGCATGCTTGGAGGCTTCATCTGGGATTGGGTAGATCAAGGTATTATGGATAAGAATGGTCACATTCACTATGGTGGTGATTTTGACGATCAGCCCAATCTCAAGGCGTTTTGCCTGAATGGCATTGTGATGGCGGACAGAAAGACTTCAGCAAAGTATTTTGAGGTTCAACATGTTTACTCGCCCGTACAGTTTACGATGCATGGAAACGACATCTGGGTCATCAACAACAACCACCATACTAGCCTGAATGAATATCGTTGTACCTATACTGTCAATGAGAATGGTCAGAATAAAAAACAAGGACCAATAAGTTTGCCTGACTTAGCCCCTGGCGATAGCGCCATTATCACTCACCTCTCTGACTACCGCTTCAATAAGAATAAGGACGTTCGTCTGAATCTTAACGTCATGAGAGATCAGCAAACGATGATCACAGAGCAGTTCGCTTTGAACGATAATATTTTGGCTATTACAGAAGAAAAGCGCCAGGGTGATGCCAGACTCCATGCTCTGGCCATGAAAATAGAACCCCAATTCTTCCGAGCTCCGACAGACAACGATAAGAGTTTTGGAAACTGGCTCGCCAAAGACTGGACTAAACATCGCTTGGACTCTCCACGTGTCATTCGTCCTGACGAAAATACCTTCATCTATGAATTCGTCAATGGTACGATAGAAACAAAACGAGAAATAAAAACTCTGAAAGACGGAACGCTGGAATTAGAATACACCTTCGAATGTCGTGGCGATTTGCCAGAACTCCCTCGTATGGGTGTGGTGATGAAACTGCCAAAGATCTACAGCCATGTAAGTTGGTACGGACGCGGTCCATGGGAAAACTATCCCGACAGAAAGACATCATGTCATATAGGACGCTACGAAGATACTGTCGCTAATATGTTTACCCACTACCCACGCCCACAAGATAATGGCAACCATGAGGACTGTGCCGAGGTTGTCATCAGTAAAGGTAAACACGATGCCGTTTGCATTACAGCTGTTGATGTGCCATTCTCATTCTCTGTGCTACCCTATTCAGCAAAACAACTCGCTTCACTTACGCATGATTATGAATTGCCAGAGTCCGATGGCACTTATATTTCATTAGATTGTGCGGTATTAGGTCTTGGTAACAGTTCGTGTGGTCCAGGTGTCTTGAAGAAATATGCGATTAATAAAAAACGAAATCACAAGCTTCGTTTCCGCCTGTCAAATATCTTATAAACACAATTTTTCTGTATAAGTTTGCATTTTCGGAACAATTATATAAAAAAAATGAATATTTCTGCATTTGTCTGAGGCATTTTGTGTAATTTTGTAGGCGATTTGAGAAAACTGAAAGAATTTATATAATAATAATGTATGGTAAAGATATCGAAAGAAGCTGCTCTGGAATATCATGAGAGCGGACGCCCTGGAAAGATTGAAGTTAAACCGACCAAGGCTTACAGAACACAAACAGATTTAAGTTTAGCGTATTCACCAGGTGTGGCATTCCCATGCCTCGAGATTCAAGAGAATCCCGACGATGCATATAAGTACACCGACAAAGGTAATCTTGTGGCCGTCATTTCCAATGGTACAGCTGTACTCGGACTCGGTGACATCGGTGCTATGAGTGGTAAACCAGTGATGGAGGGAAAAGGACTGCTGTTTAAGATATACGGCGGTATCGACGTGTTTGACATTGAGGTCGATGAGAAAGACCCAGAGAAATTCTGTGAGGCCGTTGAGCGTATCGCTCCCACCTTCGGAGGCATCAATCTTGAAGATATCAAAGCTCCTGAGTGTTTCTACATTGAGGAGCGCCTGAAGCGTACCCTCGATATTCCCGTAATGCACGATGACCAGCACGGAACTGCCATCATCAGTGCCGCAGGACTGAAAAATGCGATGGAAGTCATCGGGAAAGACATTAAGAAGGTGAAGATTGTGGTGAATGGTGCAGGTGCTGCGGCCATCTCATGTACAAAACTCTATATGGCCATCGGAGCCCAGAAGGAGAATATTGTGATGCTCGACTCTAAGGGTGTCATCTCAACAGAGCGTCAGGACCTCAACGAACAGAAGAAGTTCTTTGCCACCACACGTACAGACATTCACACATTGGCTGAGGCAGTAAAGGACGCCGACGTATTTGTGGGACTGTCAAAAGGTAATGTGCTCTCACAGGAGATGGTGAAGACGATGGCTAAAGATCCTGTCATCTTCGCACTTGCAAACCCAGTCCCGGAAATCAGTTACGAGGACGCTATGGCTGCCCGCAATGATGTTCTTATGTCCACAGGACGTACGGACTATCCGAATCAGATTAACAATGTCATAGGTTTCCCGTACATCTTCCGCGGTGCACTTGACGTACACGCTTCAGCCATCAATGAAGAGATGAAACTCGCTGCTGTACATGCCATCGCTGATCTGGCTAAGCAACCTGTACCTGATGTGGTAAACGATGTCTACAAAGTCAACAACCTGACCTTCGGCCGCAACTACTTTATTCCGAAACCTGTTGATCCGCGTTTGATCACTGAGGTAAGTGCCGCTGTAGCCAAAGCAGCTATCGAGAGTGGTGTTGCACGTAAGAAAATCACAGACTGGGATGAATACAAACGTTCATTATCTGTACTGTTGGGACAAGAGACAAAACTCACACAGAAACTCTATGCCACAGCAGCTGCACATCCTCAGCGTGTTGTCTTTGCTGAGGCTGTACACCCCACCATGCTCAAGGCCGCCGTACAGGCTAAGGCCGAGGGTATTTGCCACCCTGTGCTGCTGGGCAATGATGAGGTTATCACGAAACTTGCAGCTTCGCTCGATCTGAGTCTGGATGGCATTGAGATCGTGAACCTGCGTCATCCTTCTGAACAGGAACGCCGCGAGCGCTATGCCCGTATTCTCACAGAGAAGCGTCAGCGCGATGGCTATACTTTCCAGGAGGCCAACGACAAGATGTTCGAGCGCAACTACTTCGGCATGATGATGGTGGAAACGGGTGAAGCTGATGCCTTCATCACTGGTCTGTACACCAAGTACTCGAACACGATCAAAGTTGTGAACGAGGTCATCGGTATCCGTCCAGAATACCAGCACTTTGGCGCTATGCATATCATCAATTCTCCCAAAGGAACCTATTACATCGCTGATACACTGGTAAACGAGAATCCTGATACAGACACACTTGTTGACATTGCCAAGCTTGCTGCTACCGCCGTACGATTCTTCAACGAAAAACCCGTCATCGGTTTAATGAGTCACTCCAATTTCGGAAGCTCAACCAGTTCTGGTGCAAAAAAGGTTAAGCGTGCCGTTGAACAGATGCAGGAGATGTATCCAGAGTTGCCTATCGACGGTGAGATGCAGCTAGACTGTGCCCTCGATAACGAGTTACGCGACGAACAGTATCCATTCACACGTCTGAAGGGTAAAAAGGTGAATACCCTCATCTTCCCCAACCTTACGTCAGCCCGCTCTTCCTACAAGATGCTGCAGATGTTAGGTTCAGATGCGGAGATTATCGGTCCGATACAGATGGGACTGAACAAAGCCATCCACTTTATTGATTTCGGTGCCTCTGTTCGTGACGTGGTGAACATTGTAGCCGTTGCTACAATTGACGCCTACGTCGACAAGATTAAAACGAAACTGACAGCCCTCGGGAAGTAATTCCCGGGGGATTTCCCTAATTTTCGTTACTATAAGCCTTTTCGCCGATGGTCTCTTGAGAACCGAGAGTCATCTGGCGAAGGTCATAGTACGAGCCATTATAAATATTGAAATCCACATTGCCCTTGATGCCTGGCAAGCGTCCGGCATCAGTATGTTGCCAGAATTTCCAACTACCATGGTATTCAAGGGAGTCCACATAATAGTGGGCTATCCAATAGGGATACTGGTCGAAGACAGTATCATTCAGATACTGCGTCTTGAACTTGAAATAAGTATAGATAATCGGTTTCACACGATAGTGCTTCTCAACGATGTCAAGCCATTGATGCACAGAACCTTTGAATTCTGCATCACTCTGATTCTTGGGCTTATGCTCAACATCAAGAACAGGTGGCAGGTCACCATTCTCTAACTTCACCACCTTGAGGAAATGATAGGCCTGTTGTTCAGCAGGCGAATGTACACTATAGAAATGGTATGCTCCACGAGTGAAACCATTCTCGCGGGCCTGATAGAAATTTTCGCGAAAATTCTCGTCCGTCTGAGTAGCACCTTCCGTGGCCTTGATCATCACAAAACGAATAGGACACTTGTTGATAAGACCTTCGTCCTTCAGTTTGTCCCAATCGATGCGACCTTGATGGTGGGAGATGTCGATACCATGAATCTCATAGCCCTCAGGATAGCTGACATCTCCATAGAGTGCACGCCAGCGGAATCCGAAAGGTCCGACAAAGAAATAATAGAAGAACCAGATATAACCCGCCACGATAGCAGCACCACCAATCCACCAGCCCCACGAGGGAATCTTCTGTAAAAATCGAATCACGACTCCAGGACGCTTCTTGCGCCCTGGGCCGTGATAGGTATGAGTGGTGCCGATGCCCTTACGGGTTACGACTCTTCTTTTCTTTGACATTTATTTGGCCTGCTCAAGAGCGAGGGTCTTTGTAGGCTGATCGCAAACCTCTGTGGGGCCCCAGTACTGGATAGGACCAGGATAGACGTAAGCTGTCTTGCGAGCCCACTCGTCACGATGAGCAGCGAATTCCTTGAAGGGAGCACCGTCGAGTTCAACGAGCGCCTTGCGGATAACGGGCTTCATCTCACCAGCACGCTTCTCCATGTTCATCATCATCGTGATGGGCACACCACCAGCGACCCACTGCTCAGCAGGAGCGGTAGTATTCTTCACGATGGCCATGTAACCGGTCTTGCCGTTGGCAATGAGCTGAGCGGCAGAGGTACCAAGTGCATAGCAATAGTCTGCATCGAAGTTAGAAGGAGCTGCGCAACGTCCCTCATAGCCAAAGAAGTGGTGCTGAGTGCCGAACTTGCCAACATACTTGCCTTCCTTCTTCATCTTCTCGAGTTTTTGAGCAACCATCGTAGACAGCAGCTTCTCAGTCTCGATGAGTGAAACCTGTACGTTTCCGTGAGGATCGCGGTCGAGGGCCAGCTGACGAGCCACACCTACAGGCAGACTGTTAAATACAGCGAGGTTCTCAGTTGTGAGATGACTCTTGGCAAAGTCAACCTGCTCATCGCGGCTGATCTCCTTGGCCTCGGGCAAAGCGAGCACGTCGTTGAGCTGGGCGATGAGCTTCTTGATGGCAGGGATGAACTCGATAACACCCTCAGGGATGACAACGGTACCAAAGTTATTACCATCAGCAGCACGAGCAACAACAGCGTTAGCAATATATGTAACGATGTCGTCAAGGCTCATAGCCTTAGCCTCTATTTCCTCAGAAATCAGACAGATATTCGGCTGAGTCTGCAGAGCGCACTCCAGAGCGATGTGAGAAGCCGAGCGACCCATCACTTTGATAAAGTGCCAGTATTTACGTGCAGAGTTACAGTCGCGCTCGATGTTACCAATCAGCTCTGAATAAGTCTTACAAGCGGTATCAAAACCGAAAGAGGTCTCAATCTGTTCGTTCTTCAGGTCACCGTCGATGGTCTTAGGACAACCGATCACCTGTACACCATAGTTCTTAGCGGCATAGTACTCAGCCAGCACACAAGCGTTGGTGTTAGAGTCGTCACCACCGATAATCACGATAGCCTTGATGTCAAGCTCGCGGATAATCTCCAAACCTTTCTCGAACTGATCAACTTTCTCCAGCTTGGTACGACCAGAACCGATCATATCAAAACCACCAGTATTACGATAATCGTCGATGATCTCTGGAGTAAGTTCCATATAGTTATGGTCTACCAGACCGCCAGGACCCAGGATGAAACCATAAAGACGGTTCTCGGGGTTCAGCTTCTTGATCTGGTCGAAGAGACCGGTAATCACGTTGTGTCCGCCAGGAGCCTGACCACCAGAGAGAATGATACCTACGTTCATCTTCGTGTTGTTAGCCTCTGTAGCAGGTACAAACTCTACGATAGGCATACCGTAGGTATTAGGGAACAACTTCTTGATTTCTTCCTGATCACCAACACTCTGAGTGGGTTGACCTTCCTTAATCTTTACTGCTCCCTGAAGCGCCTTAGGCAACTTAGGCTGATAAGCGGCTCTCGCCATCTGCAATGCACTTTTTTCCATAATTGATCTATTTGAATATTTGAATGATAAAATCCTGTTTCGAACGGCAAAATTACGCATTTTTTGTCAGAAAAAGGAAACAAAACATAGTAAAATCATCATTTTAATATTTTTTTGGTATCAAAAACGTTGCGCAACGGAATATTTTTATTATCTTTGCTTACTCAATATAACAAAATAAACCAAAAGGAGGAAAAAAAATGGCAAACAAAAGATCACTAAAACGAGTCATTCATCTGGTATGTGAAGAACTTTTTGCAGAGGGTATTGCTTTATCGCTTTATGGAACGAAGGCGCAAAGCGACAGCGCTAATGCGTTGCTTTATTCCATCATCAAGATGGAGGACGAATACGTCCGCCGTATCTCTCACCCGGAGCCCGGCATGCCTGCAAAAACCTATTTTAAAGATCTTCGCGAGAAGTTCTCTGCACAAGTGAGTGACATCATTGATCAAATGAACGGATAATGTGGAAATCTATTTGTAACTGGTTGCTGTACAAACGGATGGGTTGGAACGTTCAAGTAACGGAAGACCATCCTGATAAGTATATCATTTGTCTGGCGCCGCATACCAGCAACTGGGACTTTATCATGGGGCTGTTGTATAGCCGTTCCATTGGCATGCAGAGTAACTTCCTGATGAAGAAAGAATGGTTTTTCTGGCCACTGGGTCCCATCTTCAAGAAGTTGGGTGGTATTCCCGTATACCGTCAGAAACATACGAGCATGACTGATGCGATGGCCGAGACAGCCAGAAACGCGAAGATTTTCCACCTGTGCATCACCCCAGAAGGTACGCGTTCCAAGAATCCTGATTGGAAGAAAGGCTTTTATTTCATAGCCCAGAAAGCTGGCATACCTATATTATTATATGGTCTTGACTACGAGAGACGACTCATCCAGTGTACAAAGACCATTATACCATCGGGCGATTTTGAGAAAGACATGCGTGATATCAAACTCTATTTCAAGGACTTCAAAGGGAAGATCCCGAATAATTTTACGATAGGAGACGTGGAATGAATTTTAGACTGCTTCTTGTATCATTGACCACTGCCTTTACGGCCATCTCCTATGCCCAAGGTTCTCTCGACAAAGCATTGGGCAGTTTCTTTACATCCTATCATGCCAACGGCCAGCTCATCCGCAACAAGATGAAGCTGGAACGTGTCGTACAAGACGATTCCCTGCGCACCATCAAACTGATGGCGAACGCCGCCTTTGGTGAGCAGACCTTCACGCCTGAACGCGTAGATAACATCTATTTTGGACTGAAGACGCTCCTACCCGACTCGTTGAAAGACTACCAACTGAGTGTCTGGACAGGTGGTTGGGAAATCAGCGACCTGGTGCCCAACTATCGTCGCAGCAAGTCCGATGATGCCCGCACTTGGGGAAACATCGACTATCAGGGAAAGCCCTGGGTGAGCAATGCCTCACGTCCTTATGTCATCAGTCGGGGCCTTCAGAACCGCCATTTTTCCATATGGGCCAGTCACGGCATCTACTTCAACATTGCCGAGGACAGATGGAAATGGCAACGTCCGCCGCTTTTCGGAGCTAGCGAAGACCTGTTCACGCAGACCATTGTCACCCCATATCTCATCCCCATGTTAGAGAAAGCCGGTGCTATCGTGTTTACCCCAAGAGAGCGCGACTGGCAGAAGAACGAGGTCATCGTCGACAACGATAATCCCGCTTCGGGCTATGCCGAACAGAGTCAGCACGACCATTGGCAGAACGCCGCGTTGCCTGGTTTCGCGCTTCACGAAGGCACCTATCAGGATCATGAGAATCCCTTCGAGGCAGGCACCGCCAGATTCATCGAGACCACGAGTCATCAAAACCGTCAGAGTTTCGTCAACTATCAGCCCACGATTCCTGAGGCTGGCCGATATGCCGTCTATGTGAGTTACCAGACGGTCGAGGGTAGCATCAACGATGCCCGTTATACCGTTTGGCATAAAGGCATTCCTACCGTCTTCCACGTCAATCAGCAGATGGGTGGCTCTACGTGGGTCTATCTGGGCACCTTCGACTTCGAGGCAGGCTCGTCTGCCGAGAACCGTGTGGAACTGAGTAATTTCAGTACTTCCGACGGTATCGTCACCACTGATGCCGTCCGTTTTGGCGGAGGCATGGGCAACATCGAACGCGGAGGCAGAACGAGCGCGATGCCCCGTTGTCTGGAAGGCTCGCGTTATTTCGCACAATGGGCAGGAATGCCTTACGAGGTCTACAGTTCGAAACAAGGTCAGGATGATTATGGCGACGACATCAACGCCCGCAGTCTGATGACCAACCTGTTGGCAGGCGGTTCCTGCTATCTGCCTGACAGTGCCGGACGCCACGTGCCTATCGAACTCTCACTGGCCCTGCACAGCGATGCCGGCTATACTCGCGACGGGAAGACGAATACAGGTACGCTCAGTATCTGTATGACCACCTTCAACGACTCCACTTTCAATACTGGCCTCACGCGACTCGTCTCTCGTGACCTTGCCGACGAGTTGCTTACCAGTATCCCCCACGACATCTTACAGAAATACGGCAAGTGGCAGACCCGTGAGCTCTACGACCGCAACTACTCCGAATGTCGTGTGCCGGCGATGCCCAGTGCCATCCTTGAGATGCTCTCCCATCAGAACTTCGCTGATATGCGTATGGCTCAGGATCCCAACTTCCGTTTCGATCTGGCCAGAAGCATCTATAAGACCTTGCTGCGCTATACGGCACGTATGCATCACACCACCCATACCGTTGCTCCGCTGACACCTGAGAATATCCAGGTGAAGCTGACTGACAAGGGTAAGGCCGAACTCCGTTGGACGGCTGTGGAAGACCCGTTAGAGCCCACCGCTCATCCTACTTCCTACATCGTCTATACGGCTAAGGGCAACCTCGACTTCGACAATGGCATCTGGCTCAACAGTACGAACACCTCAGTATCGCTAACCCTCGAACCCGATCAGCTCTACTCCTTCCGTGTGGCTGCTGTCAACGAAGGCGGCGAGAGCTTCCCCAGCGAGGTGGTATCAGCACTCTATAACCCAACGGCTCAGAAACAGGTCCTCATCGTCAACAACTTCCATCGTCTGGCCTCACCGCAGGTTACTGACGGTCTCGCCAGTCAAGGTTTCGAGATGGACGAAGACCTCGGCGTGAGTTATGGTATGACAGCTGGTTGGCGCGGTTACCAGCAGAACTTCGACCGTTTCCAGATGGGTAAGGAAGGTCCTACGGGTCTCGGTTTTACCGATGATTCGTTGGCTGGACACTTCATTGCCGGCAACGACTTCGACTATATCCGCACACACGCCTTTGCCATCGCCACAGCCAAGCGATACAGCATCGCCAGCTGTTCGTCGAAAGCTGTCGAACACGGCAATGTCTCCTTTGAAGGCTACGCCCTCATCGACCTCATCCTTGGACTGGAGCGCAACGATGGCTATTCCACCGTTGAGTACCGTGCCTTAAGCGATGAACTCCGGGCCCATCTGCGGGCCTATACCGCCCAGGGTGGCGCACTGCTCGTCAGCGGGTCGTATATCGGACGTGACTCCCGTCTGCCGCAGGAGCGCAAGTTCCTCGAGGATGTCCTCAGATGTCAGTATGGCGGAAGGAATACCGACAGTCTGCAGAGCGATACCGTTCAGGGGCTCGGCACCTCCTTTACCTTCTACCGACAGCCCAACCACATCCACTACGCTGCCCAGCATCCTGACAATCTGCTCGCCCTGCCTCCTGCCTATGCGGCCATGAAGTACGGCGACGAACAGAGTGCCTGTGTGGCCTACAACGGCTCCGACTACCGCGTGCTCACGATGGGATTCCCCTTCGAGTGCATCCGTTCTGAACAGAAACGACACACGCTCATGCGTGCTTTCCTGCAATTCTTGTTACAATAATATTAACCCTTAAAACCCACCAGATTATGAAGATTCAAACTAACTCTTCGGGAACAAGAACCATCGAGATTGAAGATACCCATCTTCAGACCATCGAGAAGTATCAACTCTTCCGTGACCTTATCGATTCCAACGGTTACGTTGACGAACAGGTGCTGGAAAAGCTCCGTCTGAACATCCGTTCGCTGCTCGGAGGACAGTCAGCTCTTGACAGAGACCTGCTCGACCTTTGCCTCGACGTCATCTATCACCCCAACATGAAGGCCTACGGACTGCAACAGCTCGTATTGCTCTTCATCAACTGGAAGAACCAGGGTAACGAGAACCTCGGTATGACGACCCGCGCCTTCCAGGGAACACCCTTTAACTGATGGAATACAGGCTGACGGATTTCCTCCCGACGACGAAGAAGGAGTTGGAGCTCAGGGGATGGGATGAACTGGACGTCATCCTCTTCTCTGCCGATTCTTATGTCGACCATCCTTCGTTTGGTGCTGCTGTGATTGGCCGCACCCTCGAGGCCGCAGGTTTCCGTGTAGCCATTGTACCCCAGCCCGACTGGCACGGCGACTATCGCGATTTTAAAAAACTAGGTCGCCCACGCCTGTTCTTTGGTGTTGCCCCAGGCTGTATGGACTCGATGGTGAACAAATACACCGCTGCGCGTCGTCTGCGATCTGAGGATGCCTACAGCCCCGATGGTCGTCACGATATGCGCCCGGAGTACCCCACCATCGTCTATGCCAAGATCCTCAAGGAACTTTATCCCGATGTGCCCGTAGTGCTTGGCGGCATCGAGGCCTCGCTGCGCCGCGTGACCCATTACGACTATTGGAGCGACGAGCTCAAGAAGTGTCTGCTTTGCTATTCGCCCGCCGATATGATCACTTACGGTATGGGCGAGAAAGTCACCATCGAACTGGCACGCCGACTGGCTGCCGGCGAGCGTATCCGCGACATTCGCGACCTGCCGCAAACGGTCTATCTCTCACGTAAGGAGGATATCCTCGGGGGTATTACCGATCGCGACATCGTGCTCCATTCGCACGAGGAGTGTCTGAAGAACAAGCGCGCCCAGGCCGAGAACTTTAAGAACGTCGAGGAACAGTCGAACATGATGCACGCCCAGCGTCTGCTGCAGGGGGTCGACGGCCGCTACGTCGTTGTCAATCCGCCCTACCCGCCTATGACCACCGAGGAACTCGACGCCTCGTTCGATTTGCCTTACACGCGCCAGCCACATCCCAAATACAAGGGCAAGCGCATTCCCGCTTACGACATGATTAAGTTCAGCGTCAACATCCATCGCGGTTGTTTTGGCGGATGTGCCTTCTGTACGATTTCGGCCCATCAGGGCAAATTCATTACCTGTCGCTCAAAGGAGAGTATCCTGCGCGAGGTGAAACAGATTATCGCGATGCCCGACTTCAAGGGCAACCTGTCCGACCTAGGAGGCCCGTCGGCGAATATGTATGGCATGAGCGGACGCAACAAGAACGCCTGCGAAAAGTGCCGTCGCCCTTCATGTATCCACCCGCAGATTTGTCCGAACCTGAATACCGACCACTCTAAGTTGCTCGATATCTACCGTTCTGTCGACGCCCTTCCTGGCATCAAGCACAGCTATATCGGCAGTGGTGTCCGCTATGATCTATTATTACACCGCAGCAAGGACGAGGCCAGCAACAAGGCCGCCAAGGAGTACACCCGCGAGCTCATCACCCGTCATGTGTCAGGCCGTCTGAAGGTGGCTCCCGAGCACACTAGCGAACGTGTGCTCTACCTCATGCGCAAGCCCTCGTTCCAGCAGTTCTACGAGTTCAAGCGCATCTTCGACCGCATCAATCGCGAGGAGGGTCTTCGTCAGCAGATCATCCCCTACTTCATCTCCAGCCACCCAGGCTGTCAGGAGGAGGATATGGCCGAGTTGGCGGTGATTACCAAGAACCTCGATTTCCATCTCGAGCAGGTACAGGACTTTACGCCTACGCCCCTCACCAATGCCACCGAGACCTGGTACACAGGTTTCGACCCCTATACGCTCCAGCCCGTATTCAGCGCCAAGACGCCAAAGGAGAAACTGGCCCAGCGCCAGTACTTCTTCTGGTACAAGCCCGAGGAGCGTCGTGGCATCGAACAGTCGTTGCGCCGCATAGGCCGTCCCGACCTCATCGCCAAGCTCTACTCAGGCATGCCGTCACCAGGTGGTTATCGCCCCGCCTCCAACGGCAAGCCCAAATCTTATAATCCCAACTTTAAGAATGAAAATCCTCGAGCAAAGCATCATAGCGAAAAGCCCAACCAGGAAAAGCGAGGACGGTCTGGTCGTCACAAATGACTTCATCGCCGTCATCGACGGTTCCACCTCGAAGACCACCAACCGCTATCATCCCCGCATGACCAACGGCCGCTATGCCATGCTGATCGTCAGCCGCTATATCCGTCAGATGTCGCCCGACACCTCCTGCCATCAGTTCTGCAACGGTGTCACCCGCGAGATACAGAAACGCTATCACCCTGGACTGCTGCGCCGACTCTTCTCAAAGACTCCTGCCGACCCAGCCACACATCCCGAGGAACGTCTCACCGCCTCGGCCGTCGTCTACTCCCGTCTGCGTCGTGAGATCTGGATGATCGGCGACTGTCAGTGTCTCATCAACGGTGAACTCTGCGAGAATCCCAAACCCTACGAGCAGATGCTGGCCGAACAACGGGCCGTGAAGGTACGCGAGATGCTGGCCGAAGGTCGTACGCCCGAGGAAATCCTCGCCAACGACGAGGCCCGTGCATCCATCATCCCCCGCATGCTCGAAGAGATGAAGAACCAGAACGTCACCTATGCCGTCATCGACGGTTTCCGCATCCCTGAACACCTCGTACCCGTCATCACGCTCGACTTCCGTTCGTGGGAGATTGTCCTCGCCTCCGACGGCTATCCCTTCCTCTGCCCGACGCTGGCCGAGTCAGAAGCACGACTGGCCCATCAAAAAACCGCCGACCCGTTGAATATCGGTGATTTCAAGGCCACGAAGGGCTTCGCTGCGGGGAATAATTCCTTCGATGACCGCACTTACATCAAATTTACCGTCTGAAATTTGGTGGTTTCCAAAAAAATGCCTATCTTTGCAGCCGCAAAACAAAAATGGTCTGGTAGCTCAGTTGGATAGAGCAACTGCCTTCTAAGCAGTAGGTCTCGGGTTCGAGCCCCGACCGGATCACAGAAGTCTCAGAGAATTCTCTGAGACTTTTTTATTCTAAGAACTCTGATTTTTGATGGAATAGTTATTTCTTTTCCGTGAGGACAGGCAGGGAGATGTGATAGCGGACGGCGAGGAAGCGGATGAGACAGGTGACGATGAAACTGGTGACGGCGCACCACTCGACGGGCAGACCCAGCTCGGCCAGTCCCCAATAGACCACACCACCCAACACACAGGCCATCGCATAGATCTCGCGGTGGAAGATGACGGGCTCGTTGTTGAGCAGCACATCGCGGATGACACCGCCCGCCGAACCCGTGATGCAGCCCATGATGATCGCCACCCAGAAGGGTTGTCCGAAGAGGAGGCTCTTTTGTATGCCGGCGATGGTGAAGAGCGCCAGTCCGAGGGTGTCGAAGACAAACCACGCATTCTTCAGCGGTTCCATCCACTTGCCGAAGAAGACGACGGTGAGCAGGGCGACTCCCGTACATATCATATATATAGGTGTGGTCATCCAGAAGGGTGTGGTGCCGAGCATGACGTCGCGGATGGTTCCGCCGCCGATGGCCACCGCGATGCCGCAGACGTAACCGCCAAACCAGTCGAAGTGCTTGGCAGCCGCATGGCGGATGCCGGAGATCGCAAAGGCAAACGTGCCCAGCAACTCAATCACATAAATTATTATATCCTGTTCCAAAACTATTGACTTCGTCTAAATCGATCACGCTCGGCATAGCTCGAATTCATTCGGCTCTGCTCTCGCTTAATCGCGATTTTCACTATTCACTTTTCACTATTCACTATTCACTCCTCGAATCTTTCTCCCCAGTAGGCCTTCATGCGCTCGAGGAGTTTTTCCTCGGCGGGCGAATGCTGTCCGTGCCATAGCCGCTCGGCGGTGAGTGCATCGGGCAGATACTGCTGCGGCGTGAAATGCCCCGGGAAGTCGTGAGGGTACTTGTAGCCGTCGTGATAACCCAACTCCTTCATCAGCTCAGTAGGCGCATTGCGGATGGGCAGCGGAACGGGTTGGTTACCCGTACGTCGCACCAGGTCGAGGGCGGCATCGACAGCCAGATAGGCTGAGTTGCTCTTCGGCGAGGTAGCCAGATAGACGGTGGCTTCGGCCAAAGGGATGCGTCCCTCAGGCCACCCGATCTTGTTGACAGCATCGAAGGCGGCATTCGCCAGCAGCAGCGCATTGGGATTAGCCAGACCGATATCCTCGGCGGCAGAGATCACCAGTCGGCGGGCGATGAACTTCGGGTCTTCCCCACCCTCAATCATCCTGGCCAGCCAGTAGAGCGCCGCATCAGGATCGCTGCCGCGGATGCTCTTGATGAAGGCCGAGATGATGTCGTAATGCATCTCACCGTCCTTGTCGTAAGCCAACGGATTCTGCTGCAGACGAAGGTTCACGAGTTCGTCGGTGATGACGACATCGCCCGACTCTGACTCAACGACCAACTCCAAGATATTCAACAGCTTGCGGGCATCGCCTCCACTAAACCTTAAGATTGCGCCAGTCTCACGGAGTTCGATGTGACGCTCCTTCAGGATGACATCAGTATGGATGGCGCGGTCGAGCAACTGCAACAGGTCGTCCTTCTCCAGCGACTTCAGGACATAAAGCTGACAGCGGGAGAGCAAGGGCCGGATAACTTCGAACGAGGGGTTCTCGGTGGTCGCACCAATCAGCGTCACCACACCCCGTTCGACAGCACCAAGTAGGGAGTCCTGCTGGGATTTCGAGAAACGGTGAATCTCGTCGATGAAGAGAATCGGCGACGCCTCGTTGAAGAAGCGTCCTTTCTGGGCCTTCTCGATGACATCGCGCACATCCTTCACACCGCTGGTGACGGCTGAGAGCGTGTAGAAAGGCGTTTCCAGCCGGTGGGCAATGATCTGTGCCAGCGTCGTCTTACCCACGCCGGGAGGTCCCCACAGGATAAACGAAGAGATGCGTCCTGCGTCGATCATCTTACGCAGGATGGCCCCCTCGCCTACCAGATGCTGCTGGCCGATATACTCATCGAGCGTACGGGGACGGAGTCGTTCAGCTAACGGTTGTGACATAATCAGCCACAAAAGTACAACAAAAAATAAAAAAAATGGAGGAAGGCAGTAAATTTTTCACTTTTCACTTTTCACTTTTCACTTTTTTTCGTATCTTTGCACCAAATTAATTCAAAAAACTATGGCAAGACAAAAGAAAGAATTAGAAGACAACAATGCGCTGTCGCTGAAAACAATGACCAAGAGTTCAGTATGGGACATTCAGGAAAACGATGTCTTTCGTATGCTGGAATCAGGACTGAAAGACCCTGATGTCCGTGAGAGCTTCCGTCATTATGTGGACATCATCCGTTGTGCCTTCGAGATACAGGAAGTCAGAGAAATGTCACCCGTCCAGAAAAAAGCATACACCAAACAAGGTTATAAGGTAGGCGAGTTGAGACTGGACGAAGGAACTATGGTCATCTGGGCTCTGAAGAAAAAGCCCATCCTCCGTGTGACTGACCTGAGTTACGAGAATATCCGTCATATCACCGCCTCAAAGCTGATAGAGGTGCTCAGTCGTAACTTCGGCGGTGGCTGGGACTCGCTCTCACAATCCATCCAGGACATCATCCTCAGCGGTTTCGACATTTCGACGACGACGTTGCCGAAAGACCGTCTGCACAAAAAGGGTGGTATGTATGAGAAGAAGATCGACGACGGCTATGAAGTATTGGAAGTACCCAAGGGCAACTGGGTAGAGGCCATCTTCGCCAAACTGAAGCCCGAACCCGAGAAACTCAAGATGAAGTTCACTGATGAAGACAACGGAGAAATCGGAGAGGACGATGATGAGGACTTCGAGGTGAAGGACGACTATAAGAACCACGACGACGACGACAGCGTGGAGGATCCCGATGACGACGAGATCACCGAGGAGAACTACTCTACGATGATGGACCTGAGCGGTGACGGCGACGACGAGGAGTCGGCACAGCTGATAGAGTTCGCCGACGATTAGCAGAGAGCAAGTTAACATTTAACCAACAAGCTAAAACCAAGTATTTATGAACATTCCCTCAGTATTCTGGCTCGTGCCCATCGCATCGGTGGTGGCACTGAGCATGGCGTACTATTTCTTCCGCAGCATGATGAATGCTGACGAAGGTACGCCGCGTATGAAAGAAATCGCACTCTACGTGCGAAAAGGCGCTATGGCCTATCTCTGGCAACAGTACAAGGTGGTACTTATCGTGTTCGTCGTACTCTGTCTGCTCTTCACCTTCATGGCCTTTGGCCTGAACGTGCAGAACCGCTGGGTGCCGTTTGCCTTCCTCACAGGTGGTTTATTCTCAGGATTGGCAGGCTTCTTCGGTATGAAGACGGCTACCTACGCTTCTGCCCGTACAGCCAATGCAGCCCGTCAGAGTCTGAACAGCGGTCTGAAAGTGGCCTTCCGTTCGGGTGCCGTGATGGGTCTTACTGTTGTAGGTCTCGGATTGCTCGACATCGCCATCTGGTTCATTGTTCTCAACGGACTCACTGACGACTCGCTCATCACCATCACCACCACCATGCTGACCTTCGGTATGGGTGCTTCTACGCAGGCGCTGTTCGCCCGTGTGGGTGGTGGTATCTACACCAAGGCAGCCGACGTAGGTGCCGACATTGTAGGTAAGGTGGAAGCCGACATCCCTGAGGACGACCCGCGTAACCCCGCCACCATTGCCGATAACGTAGGTGACAACGTAGGCGACGTGGCCGGTATGGGTGCCGACCTGTATGAGTCGTATTGCGGTTCGATTCTGTCTACCGCTGCCCTTGGTGCCGCTGCCTTTGGTGTGGCAGGACTTGAGATTCAGTTGAAGGCCGTCATCGCCCCGATGCTTATCGCCGCTGTGGGTGTGTTCCTCTCACTCTTGGGTATTTTCCTCGTCCGCACGAAAGAAGGTGCTACGATGAAGGACCTGTTGCGTTCACTCTCACTGGGTACAAACGTCAGCGCCGTCCTTATCGCTGCTGCCACCTTCGGCATACTGTACTTCCTGGAAATCGAAAACTGGGTAGGACTGTCGTTCTCGGTGATTTCGGGTCTGGCTGCCGGTGTGATCATCGGACAGGCTACAGAGTACTATACGTCGCACTCCTATAAGCCGACGCAAAAAATTTCTGAGGCAGGTCAGACAGGTGCGGCTACCGTTATTATTAAAGGTATTGGTACGGGTATGATCTCGACCTGCATCCCAGTCATCACCATCGGTGTGGCCATCATGCTGAGTTATCTCTGTGCTAATGGCTTCGACCTCTCCATGTCTTCGGCATCGCTGGCACAGGGCCTTTACGGCATCGGTATCGCTGCCGTAGGTATGCTCTCTACGCTGGGTATCACGCTGGCCACCGACGCTTACGGACCTATTGCCGACAATGCTGGTGGCAATGCCGAGATGTGCCAGTTGGGCGAAGAGGTTCGTCATCGTACCGATGCCCTCGACGCACTGGGCAATACGACAGCAGCTACAGGTAAGGGCTTTGCCATCGGCTCTGCTGCCCTCACGGCTTTGGCTCTGCTGGCTTCTTACATCGAGGAAATCAAGATTGCGATGGAGCGTGCCGGCGAGACGCTGACAAACGTTGCCGGTCAGACCATCAATGCCGCTGATGCCACGATTCCCGACTTCATGAACTTCTTCCAGATCAACCTCATGAATCCCCGCGTCATTGTCGGTGCGTTCATCGGTGCGATGGCCGCCTTCCTGTTCTGCGGTATGACGATGGAGGCTGTAGGTCGTGCTGCCGAGAAGATGGTACAGGAAGTACGTCGGCAGTTCCGTGAGATTGCCGGTATCCTCGAAGGTACAGGTACACCCGACTACGGTCGTTGCGTGGAGATCTCGACGAAGGCTGCCCAGCACGAGATGATCATCCCGTCGGTGCTCGCCATCATCATTCCCATCGTGGTAGGTATCATCCTCGGTGTGGCCGGTGTACTCGGACTGCTCGTTGGCGGTCTGGCTGGCGGCTTCACGCTGGCTGTATTCATGGCCAATGCGGGTGGCGCCTGGGATAATGCAAAGAAGAATATCGAAGAGGGTAACTTCGGCGGCAAGGGTTCGTTTGCCCATAAGGCCTGTATCGTTGGCGACACCGTAGGTGACCCGTTCAAGGATACATCTGGTCCGTCGCTGAACATCCTCATCAAGCTGATGTCGATGGTCAGCATCGTGATGGCCGGACTCACAGTGGCCTTCTCATAGGCCCAGTCTAGCCTTGGCGCATCTGCCGGAGGAGCTCTTTCTGACGTTCAGAGAGGTTCTCCGGCAGTTTGATTTGATAGGTGATAATCAAGTCGCCGAAGGTGCCATCGCCCCGATCATACCCCTTGCCACGCAGACGTACTTTCGTACCGGGCTGTGTCTCGGGCTTGATCTTCAGCTTCAGTTTCTGACCGTTTGAGAGGGTGACGATGATCTCACCACCCAACAAGGCCGTGTAGAGATCGATAGAGACATTCGCATTCATCTCGCCAGAATGCTGACGAGCCTGTCTGCCGAAGCCTGAGCCTCCTGAGGAAAAACCTTGGAAACCGCCAAAGCCCCCACCCTGTTGACCTTTACGTCCGAACAGATCCTCGAAGAATGAACTGAAGCCGCCGCCACCTGTAAAGCCAGAGAAGTCGAAGCCGCCGAAAGGATTAGCTCCGCCAGCTGCTCCAGCACCGCCAAAGGCATCAGCCTGACGCCACTGTTCACCATACTGGTCGTACTTCTTACGTTTCTCCGGATCGCCGATGACATCGTAGGCCTCCTGTAACGCCTGGAACTTGGCCTGTGCCTTCGGGTCATCGGGATGCAGGTCGGGGTGAAACTGCTTCGCCCGCTTCAGGTATGCCTTTTTGACATCCTTCTGCGGAATCGACTTATCTACGCCTAAAATCTTGTAATAATCAATGAATGCCATAATCTTTCCTCCTTACTTTTAATGATTCTTTATCATTAAACATGCAAAAAGTGTACCAATATTTGTTCAAATCGGGAAAAATATGTACCTTTGCAGCCTAAAAACCATAAAAGATGAAGAAACATGTAATACTTCTTATCGCAATGATAGTGACAACCCTTCCCTCGCAGGGACAGGCCACAAAGACCGTACGTCTCAAGGTGATTGAGACGAGCGATGTTCACGGACACTTCTTTCCCTACGACTTTATGGAGAAGAAGCCGCTGAAAGGAACACTCGTCCGAGCCAATTCATATATCAGCAAGCAGAGAGCGGCCTATGGTGACAACCTGTTGCTCATCGACAATGGCGACATCCTGCAGGGACAGCCGTGCGTCTACTGGTCGAACTACGTGATGCCTGAGAATGAGAATCTCGCCGCATCGGTCATCAACTATATGAAATACGATGCAGAGACAATAGGCAATCACGACATCGAGCCTGGCCATAAGGTCTACGACAAATGGATCCGTGAGGTACGCTGTCCGTTGCTCGGTGCGAATATCGTCAAGGAGGAGTATAAGAACGGTGAAGCCCGTCCTTCTAGCATCTACGATGGCTTACAGCCCTACTCCGTCCACTATAAGGACGGTGTGAAGATCTGTGTCATCGGTATGCTCACACCTGCCATCCCCAACTGGCTGAACAAGAGTATCTGGAAAGGGATAGAGTTTGAGGAGATGGTCAGCTGCGCCAAGAAATGGGTGAAGTATATCCAGGAGACCGAGAAGCCCGATTTGTTGTTCGGCCTCTTCCACTCGGGTCTCGACAGCGGCATCAAGACTGACGAATACGAGGAGAACGCCACAGCAGCCGTAGCTCGTGAGGTGCCGGGATTCGACATCATCTTCTTCGGACACGACCATCAGGTACATAATCTCTGGGAGACGAACAAGGACGGTGGTAAGGTGTTGCTCATCGACCCCTCATGCTATGTGAAGAACATCGCCGAGGCAGAGATCACGTTGACCTACGAGAAGGGGCATCTGACGAAGAAGGACATCAAGGGAGAGATTGTCAGTGTGCTCGATGAAGACATCGACCAGAAGATGCTGGATCATTTCCAGCCGAAGATTGATGAGATCAAACAATACGTAGACCGTAAGATCGGACGTTTCGAGAATCCGATTTACACCCGGGAGAGTTTCTTTGGCAACTCAGCCTTCACCGACCTGATTCATAACCTGCAGCTGCAGATTTCGAAGGCCGATATCTCTTTTAACGCCCCACTGAGTTTCAACACCGTCATCCAGGCAGGCGATGTGACACAGGCTGATATGTTCAAGCTCTACCGCTTCGAGAACCTGCTGTTCGTGCTCCGCATGACCGGTGAAGAAGTCCGCAAGCATCTGGAATTCTCGTATGACATGTGGACCAATACGATGACCTCGCCCGAGGATCACGCCCTCAGGCTGAATGATGAGTCGAAGGACGACCAACAGCGCACGGGATTCCAATACTACACCTTTAACTTCGACTCCGCCGCAGGCATCGACTACGAGGTAGACCTGACAAAGCCCGACGGTCAGAAAGTGAAGATACTCCAGATGTCGGACGGACAGCCCTTCGACGAGAAGAAATGGTATAAGGTGGTGATGAACAGTTATCGCGCCAATGGTGGCGGAGAACTCCTGACACGCGGAGCCGGTATCCCCAAAGACTCGTTGGAAAGTCGCGTGATCTTCAATACCGATCTCGACCAGCGTCACTATCTGACGGAGGAAATCAGGAAGATGGGTACGGTGAATCCACAACCCAACCACAACTGGAAGTTTGTGCCAGAGGACTGGGCGAAGCCCGCACTGGAAAGAGACCGCATACTCCTGTTTGGAAAATAAGACTCGGACTACTCAGATTATTCGGATGAGATGAAAACTTATTATTTCGTGTTCTGTAAGGAAGACCTGCTGTTGGAGAAGACATCCGATGGCGGTTATACTATCCCCCTTCAGGAAGAGCCCCCCACTGCGGTGAAACCCTGGACGAACATCATGAACATCACCCCGCTGGACGGCGTGGAAGTGAAGACCTATCGTATCGACGCCCCTATTACTGACGATGACCGTTATGAGATGTGCGGTCTGCGACAGAGTTACTATAAACTCTCTCGTCCCCTCTATCTGAAAGGCGGCAAGTGCCAGGAACTGCTCTATTGGGACCAGAACACGAAATTCTGCGGTGTCTGTGGTGCACCGATGCGGATGGATACGGACATCTCCAAGAAATGTACACAGTGCGGCAAGGAGATCTGGCCACAGCTGGCCACAGCCGTCATCGTACTGATTCACAAAGGAGACGAGGTGTTATTAGTACGCGCGAAGAACTTCAAACGTGACTTCTTCGGACTCGTTGCAGGCTTTGTAGAGACGGGTGAGACGCTGGAAGAAGCCGTTGCCCGTGAGGCCCTTGAAGAGACAGGCGTCAAGATTACGAATATCCGCTATTTCGGTTCACAACCCTGGCCCTACCCTTGTGGTCTGATGGTAGGCTTCAATGCCGACTACGTCAGCGGCGAGATTCATCTGCAAGCCAGTGAGATAGCCAAGGGAGGATGGTTCAGGAAAGACAATCTGCCGAATATCCCCGAGAAGCTCTCCATTGCCCGGATGCTTCTCGATGCATGGATCAATACTCCATAAGTTTCATCGATAACTGTCCCTTGTAGGATATCAGACACTCCACCAGATAGCAGCTGGCGCCATCGGGAATACACAGGGTGGCATTGAAGTGAAGGCCAGCAGCGTCGATCTTGTTGTATTCCATATTGGCGAGAACAGCCTCTTCCAAAAAATTCGCTGGAACAAACTTGGCATACTGCTGTTTGCGGAAATCGCTGGAGAACAGTTTCGTTGCACCATCGTAGACACTGATGTGCATGATATTGTCGTAATACACGTTCTCCACCTCTACACCATCATCATTATAGGATCGCTTCACCACCTTGAACTTTGTGGGGTTGATGGCGATATACCAATGATAGCGGTTGCCGTTGTAGAGAACCACTGAGTCCGACTTCACCTGATGGGTATAGGTCATGATCTTCGGTGTATCGTGTATAAACGCCGAAGCATCGCTGTCGTCATCGCTCTTCTGGAGTTTCACCAGATCACCGTTCTGATTCTTAAACCAGAAGAGGTGTTCCGTCTGCTTTTCAATGGCATAACGGGTACCGGAGCCCAGGACCAGAGAGTCGGCAATAATCTTAAAGAACGCAGGCATACTGGTAGAGTCAGCATAGTAGATCGAGTCGCCCTTCACCCGGAAAGACACCTCTTCAGTCTCTGCATCAAGCCATACACCTTGCATCATGGCCTTCGCCTCCCGACTTTCCTCGTTTGACACACCAGCATTGCCTTTCTGCTGCTGGGAACACCCCGTCAGCAACGCCAAAAGGCCTATAATGATAATGCTCTTCTTCACTGTCACTTTCCAATACAATGATACTCGAAGCCGCACTCATCCAGCTCCTCCGTATCGAAAATGTTTCTTCCGTCGATGACGAGTGCACGCTTCATGGCCTTCTTGATAACGCCCCAGCCCGGCAGACGGAATTCCTTCCACTCGGTAAGCAGCAGCAGCGCGTCGGCATCGAGCACGACGTCATACATATCGCGACAATATGTCACCTGATCACCGATACGACGCTTACACTCGTTCATCGCGATGGGGTCGTAGACTCTGACCGTACAACCGGCTGCCAACAGCTTCCCGATCATCACCAGCGCCGTTGACTCACGCATATCGTCGGTCTCAGGCTTGAAGGAGAGTCCCCACATGGCGATGGTCTTGCCCTTCAGGGCCTCTTCGCTGCCGAACGCCTTCACGAGTTTCTCGAACAGCACGCTCTTCTGTTTCTCGTTCACACGCTCCACAGCCTTCAGGACCTCCATCGAGTAGCCGTTCTGGTCGGCGGTCTTGATGAGGGCCTTCACGTCCTTCGGGAAGCACGAGCCACCATAACCGCAACCGGCATAGAGGAACTTACGTCCGATACGGGTGTCGGAACCTATTCCCGCGCGTACCATATTTACATCCGCGCCCACGCGCTCGCAAAGGTTGGCGATGTCATTCATAAACGAGATACGGGTGGCCAACATCGAGTTAGCCGCATATTTCGTCATCTCCGCTGAGGGGATGTCCATGAAGATCACACGGAAGTTGTTGATCAGGAAGGGCTTATAGAGTTTCGTCAGCACTTTCTTGGCATGCTCGCTCTCCACACCTACCACCACACGGTCGGGCGACATGAAGTCCTTGATGGCATTACCCTCCTTGAGGAACTCCGGATTCGACGCCACGTCAAACTCAATCTCCACGCCACGCTTCTGCAGTTCGTCCTCAATGGCCTTACGCACCTTCTTGGCGGTACCCACAGGAACGGTGGATTTCGTGACGACCACCACATATTTCTTCAGGTTCTCACCGATGGTCTTCGCCACCTGGAGTACATATTTCAGATCGGCAGAGCCATCCTCGTCAGGAGGCGTACCTACAGCCGAAAAGACAATCTCCACATCGTCGAGCACAGAAGAGAGGTCAGTCGTGAACTTCAGTCGTCCTGCGGCCACATTCTTCTTCACCAGTTCGTCGAGTCCTGGCTCATAGATGGGAATCTCACCATTCTTCAGACGCTCTATCTTCTGTTCGTCTACATCCACACACGTTACGTTCGCACCAGTGTCGGCAAAACAGGTTCCCGACACCAATCCAACATAACCGGTTCCTACGATTGCAATATTCATATACTATATGATAATAAATTGTTACTCAAATACTTCCGCGTCTTTCAGCAAGGGTTGCTTTAAATCCTTCTCGCTGGTCAACACCTGTGCAGGATCTATCGGCCACTCAATAGCCAGTTCCGGATCATTCCATCGGATTCCCGCCTCGGCCTGTGGGGCGTAAGGATTGTCCACCTTATAGGTAAAGACAGCCTCGTCGCTCAGCACCAGAAAGCCGTGGGCGAAGCCACGAGGGATAAACAACTGACGCTTGTTGTCCTCGCTAAGTTCCACCATCACGTGTTTTCCGAAGGTCGGACTGGACTTACGGATGTCCACCGCCACGTCTAACACCTTGCCTTTTATCACGCGCACGAGCTTCGCCTGCGAGAGCTCTCCTTTCTGATAGTGCAGGCCGCGCAGCACACCAAACGACGATTTCGACTCATTGTCCTGGATGAAATTCACCTCTCCAACGTGTTCATTGAACTCTTCCTGCTTCCAGGCCTCGAAGAAATAGCCCCTCGCATCATTGAAAACACGCGGTTCAATCACGAAAACACCCTCGATATCTGTTCTGATATATTCCATTTTTTTCTGATTTGGATGCAAAGATACTGCTTTTTTTTCATTTAATCTCAATTTTAAGTTTCTTTTATTTGTTTATATCACAAAAAAAGAGTAATTTTGCAACGTGATTGAATTAGACAGACATATTGAGATCCTCTTATTGAGCAATGATTGTGTCATTATCCCCGGCTTGGGCGGCTTTATGGCACATCATACTTGCGCTCGCTATGACGAGAACGAACACCTGTTCATCCCGCCATTGCGATCGCTGGGCTTTAACCCGCAGATCAAGATGAACGACTCACTGCTGGTACAGTCTTACGTGGAGGCCTACGACATTAGCTATCCTGAGGCCTTACGACGGATTGAAGACGAAGTGGATGAGTTGAAGCTGCATCTGGAGAACGAGGGTCAATACGAGTTCAATGACATCGGTGTACTCTCCGTCAACGAAGAGGGCCACTACGTCTTCTCCCCCTGCGAGGCTGGCATCCTGACGCCAGAGCTCTACGGCTTGGGAGCTTTCGAGATGGGTACCCTTAAGGCAGCTGCCGCCATGACGGACACCAAACCCGAGACGGTGAAGGCTGAAGAGCCCCAGATCGCAGCCGTAAAGGCCGAGGAACCCCAGATTGAGGTTGAGGAGACTGAGGACGAAGAGCGTGCGCTGGTCATCAAGATGTCGTGGATCCGCAACGCTGTTGCCGTTGCAGCCGCCCTTCTGGTCTTCTTCCTGATGACCACACCTGTGGTGAACAGCGACGTCAACCAGTCCATCAGTAATCTTAACAGTTCTATCCTCTTCCCCAAGATGCCGAAGGACTCCAATGCAGAGAAGATCACCATCGACAAGAAGGCTGTTGAGAAGGTTGTTGCCAAAGCAGACACCGCCCTCAAGGATACCTTAAAGAAACAGACGGAAGTCCTTGCAGATAAAGATGTTAAGTCTGGCTATTGTATTGTTCTTGCTAGTTATGTTTCCAAGAAGAATGCCCAGGCCTTTGTCGACAGGCTTCAGCAGCAGGGTTATGCAGAGTCTGAGGTCTTTATCCGCAAAAATGTCACCCGTGTCATCTACGGAAATTTCAAGACATTAAACGATGCCTACAACCAGTTGAACCGTGTTCACCACAAGAAGGACTTCGAAGAAGCCTGGGTGATGAAACTCTAAAACCTCAACTGTCATGAAGCGCGTCCGTTGTCCTAAGTGCGACCAATACATCACTTTCGATGAGACCCAATACGAGGCTGGCCAGTCGCTGGTCTTCAAGTGTCCCGACTGCGGCAAAGAGTTCGGCATCCGTATGGGCGCCAGCAAGCTCCGCGAACGCCAGAAAGACGAGAATCCCGACGAGCAGGCCAACGAGGAAGGTTGTGGTTCTATTGTCGTCATCGAGAACGTGTTTCATTACAAACAGGTCATTCCTCTCCGTATGGGTGACAATGTCATCGGACGTTACCAGAAGGGTAATCCCGCGAACTGCACCTTCGAGACCGTCGACCCCAGCGTCGACCTGAACCACTGCACCATCACCGTCAGCCGTAACAAACGTGGGGCGCTGACCTATACTCTGAAAGACAACAACAGCAATACCGGCACTTTTGTCGACAACGTAGAGCTCTCACCAAGAGAGCGCCGCCTCATTGAGAACGGCACCCTCTTTACCCTCGGAGCTACCAGCATCATCCTCCGCACCGCTGAGGAGATCTAGAAATCCACATACCTTCTGTTGCCTGATGGATGGAGCAAACAGCAAGTCGAGCTTCTCTTTAAATTCTCCTCTAATTATTTTCATATCTTTGATTGTTTTATTGGTGCAAAGATAGACATTATTATCCAAAGTTCCAAATGTGTCTTGTACTGAAATAGGTTGACTCATAGAGGGCCTTAAATGTTAAATTTTAAAAGGTTAAAAGTTATGAGTAGACTAAGATTCAGTCGCGCTTTGAAGCGCAGTATTTGCATCGAGTACATGCAAAGTGGCAAGTCACGGAAGGAAATAGCCATGAAATATGACCTTCCAAGTGTTAATTTGCTATCCGCTTGGATACAATCTTGCCTGAGTCCTTTGGAAATTCACGAAAAATGTGCATCTTTGCAGCCGGTAATCGTTCAAACCGAAGGTGATATGGCAAAGAAGAAGGAAGATACTCCGATGGATGTAGCGGCCATGTCGGCGCTCATCGAGGCCCAGAAGAAGCAGATTGCTAGGCTGGAGAAGGACTTGAAGTACAGCCAGGACAAGAACGTGGCGCTTAACGTGCTCATCGACATTGCCGAGGAGCAGGGCATCAGGATCCGAAAAAAATCTGGGGCCAAGCGGTAGAGCGCCTGAGCGGCTCCCTCGGCTATACCGTCGAGTACAGCTGCGACCTGCTTGGCCGAAGCAAACAGGCCTATTACAAGAAGTGCAAGCGCGACCAGGAGTATCTCTTCCGCGTGATGCGCATCGTGGATGCTGTCAGGCAGATCCGCCAGATGGATCCCGGCATCGGATACTACAAGCTGTGGCTGATGATGAAGCGTATGTTCCTGTGCGGCTGGGTGCCGGGACGAGATGCGTTCCTGAGGCTGCTGCGCGACTTCCAGCTGATGCAGAAGCGTCCCAAGCCCCGCCACACGACGAACTCGAACCATCGCTACCGCAGGTACAAGAACCTCATCCGCGGCTTCGTGCCGACACGCGCGAACCGGCTCTGGGTGAGCGACATCACGTACATCGACCTTGTGGACGGCTGCTGCTACCTGCACCTGGTGACGGATGCCTACTCGCACAAGATCGTCGGCTGGTGCCTCTCAGACACGCTGGAGGCAGAGTATACGCTGGAGGCTCTCAGGATGGCCATAGCGCAGGCTACGGCCGACGAACTGAAGGGGCTCATCCACCACTCTGACAGAGGCGTACAGTACTGCTGCAACGCCTATACGGACGAACTGAGGAAATATGGTATAAGGATAAGCATGACGGAGGACTACAAGCCCACGGACAACGCCATTGCAGAGCGTGTGAACGGCATCCTCAAGACAGAGGTCATCTACCGCGAGCGGCGCTTCAAGAGCATTGATGACGCACGTAAGCGCATCGCCTCCTTCATCAGCTTCTACAACGACCAGCGTCCGCACGCCAGCATCGGCATGAAAGTGCCCTCTGTCGCTCATACGGAACAAGGGATGCAGCAGCGACTATGGTAGTCAGGAGGCAGGGCTCTCGGGGGCTGTCTGCCCCCTGCCGCAGGGCACCCCCCGAGTGTTTTTCATAGCATGGGCTGCGCACAGGGGCAGTAAACCAATTCAGTACAAAGTAAACAAAAAAAGATGAGAAGTAAACAATATCCGTACGAAGTCTACGTTCTTAGGAAAAGGGTCAACCACCTCAGTGAAGGTCGTCAAGCTTTCCCAGGTGAGCGAGTCAACCTTTTCCGTACGGGTAGGCAAGTGTTAAAAAAAAGAGCCTATAAGGAGTCAACCTTATTCAGGAAAAGACAATGTCTCGAGGCGATTTTTTTAGTCATTTAGTCATTTAGTCATTTAGTCAAAATGGTTTTCGGGTGTGGTCAATTCTTCAATTACAATATAAATAATATATTATTTATATTGTAATTGCCGTATTTAACGATCTCCAGAATGAAAATGACTAAATGACTAAATGACTAAATGACTAGATTTGTTTGTATGGATAAAATTGACTAGCACTAAAATATGCTTTTAATTTAATAAAAATCGGAGATTAATTTGAGTAAAATAGTCGTTCGGCGGCGCACGGGCAGGAAAGTATAGGTTTAACGGTTATTAACATGAAATATGTTTGAAGTATGAAAATTTATTCGTACCTTTGCAATGTCAATCAGATGAAGCAGGCGCGCGGCTTTCGGAAAAGCGACAAGAAAACAATTTATTAAACATTTTAATTAACAACAATTTATTAACGTTTTAAACAAAAGAAAGGATTTAAATTATGGCGGGGGCTTATCTGTTCTTATGCGTCAGGAACCACTTGTGGGTAAACTGATACATGGCCAGGGCCAATACGACAAGTATGAGGGAAGTGACAAGGACAGGTGCTGACTCCTGCTGGAAGGCGGCGTAACCGACACCTATGCCGACGGCAAGGCCACTCTCCCACCCTAATATGAACGTGCTCTGCGAGGTGCCACGCTGACAGTGACGGCTGAGCTTAATGAAAAACAGCAGGAAACGGGAACCGATAATGCCAAGTCCGAAGCCCACGAACAACGGTGCAATATATCCCACGACAGCCTGACTGCGCGTGAGCATCATCAGCAGGGCGGCGCCGATAAGAATCAGGCCCGACACCACCTCGCTCTTCAACTCCGCCTGACGGTAAACGAAACGCTGGGCCATAATGGCTGACAGGAAGCCGACCATCATCATCGCATAGAAATGGACGCCGAGCGGCAGCGAGAGTAAGAGGCCGGCAGCCGTCGTGATGAGCAGCATGTTGAGGAAAAGGATGAAACCGTTAGGCAGGAAGAAACGGTCGAGGCTGACCGTATGGACATGATCCTCGGGGGCACGGAACGGGAAATGAACCAGCAGAATCAGTATGACAGCCAACAGCGCACAGCCGCCAGAGGCCAACAGGACGCTGGTGAAACCCGTCAGGGGATAGAGGATCAGACCCGTCATCGGACCTACCGACAAGGCAAACCTGGAGAACCATGATGCCGAATGATTGGCCTCAGTGCGCTGGAAGGACTCACAAGTGTCGATGATAAGCGTACTCGACAAGATCATCTGTGCAAGGCCGAACAAGGCGCCCAGAAGCAAGCGTTGCAGCAGGAGCAGTGCAAAGACGTCCTCCTGACGGTAATATCTCTTGATATAGAACAACAGACCGATACAGGCTATCACACCGGCAATGGACCAGATGCAGACCAGATTACGCCGGTAGTGCTGAACCAGAAACGACGTGAACACCCCGAAAAGGAAAAGACCGATGCCAAAGGCGCCGAAAGAGACACCCGTCTCATAAAAGCTCAACCCCTGACGCTCCATCATCCATACCGGCAGGACAGGTATCAGGATATAGACAGACATCGCCAACAGGAAATTGGCAATGGCCATGCGCCAGAAATCGTGGTGCCAGAGCCGGACGTGTACGGGCGTGTTCTGAGTATTCACTTCTACAGTCTTTTGGAGGTTATCGCTTGATCAGTTCAGAGAGCGTCTCGTAGGTCATCGAAGTATAATCGGAAACCTGAAGATCGGAAAGAGGGGTAATCGCCTCGACAGGGTTCGTCGTAGATAAGCCTACGACCTTCATACCCGCCGCGCGACCAGAGCGGAGACCATTAAAACTATCCTCGAAGACAATGCACTCATTGATCTGAGCGCCAAGTCGTTGTGCAGCTCTGAGATAACAATCCGGATGGGGCTTGCTCTGCTGAAAATCCTCCGAGGTGAGAATGGCGTCAAACAAATCGCGGAAACCAGGCTGATGACGGTACACACTCTCCATCTTGGGTTGGTTACTGCTCGTGACCACCGCTGTCCGCACACCATGCTGACGCAGGTCCGCAATCAGTCGCTCGAAACCGTTGATATAGTCATAACTCATCTGCGCCTCGTAGGCGTTGAGACGTTCGGTGATGACCGGCTGCTCAGGAAGCAGAGGGCCGCTGAACCACTGGTCGTAGATCTCCGTCAGCGTCTGACCCTTGATTTCATGTTCCAGTCCGGGATGCTCCGGATGGTAGAGCCTGCACTGACTGCCCCAGAAGACGGAGTACTGAGGTTCTGTGTCGAACACCACCCCGTCGAGGTCAAAGAGAGCCGCTTTCAGCCTGTTTTCATTCATAAGTTCACAAATTTGGGTGCAAAATTACAAATTTTCTGTCGATTTCCTTGTCTAATTGCCAATTTAAGTGTATTTTTGCAGAGAAAAAGATATAAATAGTAGTATGTTATGAGAAAAATCTGCCTTTTTGTCCTGATAACCTTCCTGTTTTCTGCATGCGGCAGCGACGAAGATGCGCGTATCATCTTTGATTCCGTCACAGCAGACAAGGAGGTGAAACTGTCGAATGAAGAGAATTCCCCTTCATGTACAGTCCACCTCCAGATACAATATGCTACCGAGGAGAATGGTCATAAGGCAGATGCGATCAACAGCGTCATTCAGGAGAGACTACTTAATATGGTGGATCTGAGCATGCAGGAGGCCGTTGACTCCTTCGCCAATGGCTATACGTCTTCCTATGTCCACAACTTCCTCCCGCTCTATAATCAGGACCGTGCAGACGAATCCAAGCGTTCCTGGTATGAATACCACTATATCATCACGAGCGAGACGCAAGGTGGCCGGAAGAATACAACGGTCCTGATTGCCGACATCGACTATTATGAGGGCGGGGCCCACGGCATCAGTCAACGTTATCTGCTGAACTTCAACAATGAGACAGGGGTGTTGTTGAATCTGCAGGACATCTTTGTTCCAGGCTATGAAGACCGTCTGAATGCCATCCTGCTGCAATCCCTTTGTGAGAAAGTGGGCGTCGAGGATATCCACGACCTGCATCAGAACGGCTATCTCTTCTCCATGGATATGTTCCCGTCGGACAACTTCATCATCAACGAGGAGACGATTACATTCCACTATAATCCCTATGAGATCGCCTCATACGACAAGGGAAGTACCGATCTGACGCTGTCGCTGACAGACTTACAGGAAATCCTCAGACCCGAATATGTACCATGATGGATCTCATTAGCAAATACTTCCCCCAACTGACAGACAGGCAGCTCGCACAGTTTGAGGGCCTCGACAGCCTATACCGCGACTGGAACGCCAAGATCAACGTCATCTCGCGGAAGGACATCGACAACCTCTACGAGCATCATGTGCTGCACTCGCTGGCCATCGCCAAGGCCATCAACTTCAGGGCGGGTACGAAAGTGCTGGATTTCGGCACAGGAGGAGGATTCCCAGGTATCCCACTGGCCATCCTTTTCCCAGAGACGGAGTTCAAGCTGATCGACGGTACCGGCAAGAAGATACGGGTGGCGCAGGAAATCAGCCATGCCATCGGTCTGACGAACTGCAGGCCTGAGCATCTGCGAGGCGAAGACGAGAAAGGACTCTACGACTTCGTCGTCAGTCGTGCCGTGATGCCCCTGCCCGACCTCGTGAAGATCGTGCGGAAGAACATCAGCAAGCAGCAGCAGAACGCGCTGCCTAACGGCATCCTGTGTCTCAAGGGCGGACATCTTGAGGCAGAGACCAACCCCTATCGCAAGATTGTACAGCTGACGGACATCAGTACCTACTTCGCAGAAGAGTGGTTCAAGGAAAAATACGTCATTTATCTCCCGCTATGATTACCGTCAAACGATTCACCTGCAACATGCTCGCCGAAAACTGTTATGTGGTGAGCGATGAGACCCGCGCGGCAGTCATCATTGACTGTGGTGCCTTATACGAAGAAGAGAACCAAGCAATCGCGTCGTATATCAAGGCGGAGCATCTGACGCCCGCGCACCTTCTCTGTACACATGGACATTTCGACCACTGTATCGGCAACGGGTTTATATACGAACAGTTCGGTCTGCAACCAGAAGCCCATCAAGAGGACCAGTTCCTGATGGAGAAAATGAAAGCACAGACGCGTGAATTCCTTGGGATAGAACTGCCGACAGACGTACCTCCTGTCAGGGCATATTTCAAGGATAAGGACCAGATCACCTTTGGCAGCCACACCCTGCAGATCCTCCACACACCCGGTCACACACCTGGCGGCGTGGTCTTCTATTGCAAGGAGGAGAACATCGCCTTCAGCGGCGACACGCTCTTCAGGATGAGCATCGGACGTACGGACTTCGAAAGAGGATCGTATGAGCAGATCATCCACTCGCTCCAACAGGTGTTAGCCAAGCTGCCAGGCGAGACGAAGGTGTATCCAGGACACGGACCGGCGACGACGATTGCAGAAGAAATCAAGTATAATCCTTACTTCATGGGATACTAAAAAACCGCCATCTACGAGAGACTGGCGGTTTTCGGTATCAATAGCTGATCGGGCTTTCTCCATTTAGAATGGCAGATCGTCGGCACTACCCTCAGCACCAGCTTCCTGAGCAGGAGGGAACGGATCCGTACCTGCATTAGGCTGTGGCGGGAAAGGAGAAGCGACAGGCGCTCCTGCAGGTGCAGCAGCGGCAGCGACGGGCTGCTGACCACGGATCACATTGTAGGCACGGATATCATTGAACCAGCGGCCCTGGTACTCACGTGCATCAATGTCGAACTGGATCGTGATGTCCTCACCGTTCTGAATATTGAATTGCTTAATACGGTCCTCACCAAAAATATTAAAGACACAACGTTTGGGATACTGACCGGGAACTTCTATGACGTATTCCTGTGTCATCCATGCATTGCCTGTGCGAGCCGAAACACCACTTCTGGGCTCCATCACTGCGATAATTCTACCTGTTAATTCCATTGCTAAAAATGTTTTTATTTGTTATTTTTCTAATTTCAGGTGGCGAAATTACTAAAAATAGTTTGAAATACACAATTTTCCTTTGTTTTTTTTGCTGATAACAACGTTTTTTTGTAATTTTGTATCCAATAAATAATAAGTTAATAAAAACAAAGACAACATAACTATGAGATTTACATTATCAAGCACAGTACTGAGTAACAAACTCTCAGCTCTCTCTAAAGTGATCAACAGTAAGAACGCCCTTCCTATTCTGGGTGACTTTGTATTCGACATTCAGGGCCAGACCCTGACGCTGACAGCCTCTGACAGCGAAAACACGATGCAGACATCCATAGAGCTCCTGGAAAGCTCTAACGACGGACGTTTTGCCATTGGCAACCACGACCTGCTGGAAGCTGTGAAGGGTTTCTCTGAGCAGCCCATCACCTTCGATGCCAACCAAGAACAAAACATTGTGAAGATTTCATATCAGAACGGACTCTTCTCACTGCCCATCGAGAATGCTGATGAATATCCGATGGCCCAGGCTGTCGGCGATTCTGCAAACGTGATTACACTCCCCAATGCCATCCTGGCTGAGAACATCAACCGTAGCGTCTTTGCCACTGCACAGGATGAGCTCCGTCCTGTCATGAACGGTATCTATTTCGACCTGACACCAGACTGTCTGTCAGTTGTTGCAAGCGACGGCCACAAACTGGTACGCAATAAGATCTTCTCCGTCCGTTCAGAACAGCCTGCAGCCTTTATCCTGCCGAAGAAGCCCGCCAACCTGTTGCGTAACCTTCTGGGTAAAGACGGTGGCGATGTGACCATCCGATTCGATGAGCGCAATGCAGAAATTAATTATGGTGACGGAACGATCCTCTGTCGTCTGATCGAAGGCCGTTACCCCAACTATAACTCGGTCATTCCGCAGAACAATCCTAACGAACTGCGCGTAGACCGTCTGGGACTGTTGGCAGCCCTGCGCCGTGTACAGCCGTTTGCCAACGACTCCAGCAACCTGATCCGCTTCCATGTGGAAGGATCGACCCTGCAGCTGGATGCCGAGGACTATGACTTCTCAAAGACCGCCACAGAGCGTATGTCGTGCGAGTATAACGGTCAGGCGATGAGTATCGGCTTCAAGGGTTCTTCATTCATCGAGATCTTAACGAACTTCGACTGTCAGGAAGTGATCATCCAGTTGGCAGATCCCAGCCGTGCAGGTCTTGTACTGCCCTCTGAACAGCCGGAGAACCAGGATGTCCTGATGTTGATGATGCCCATGTTGATTAATGATTAAATCGGGTATGAAACTTCATCTGACAAAACCACTGGTCATTTTTGACCTTGAAACGACGGGCCTTGACATTGTGAAGGCCCGTATTATTCAAATCTCATATATTAAGGTCTTTCCTGACGGACGTGAAGAACGCGGCAACGAGGTTGTCAACCCCGAGGAGCCAATCCCGCCATTCATCACCCAACTGACGGGAATCTCTGATGAGGATGTGAAAGACAAACCGACTTTCAAGGAGATCGCTTCAAAGTTGGCGACACTGTTTACAGGTTGTGATTTCGGCGGTTTCAACTCCAACGGCTACGACATCCCGCTGCTGGCTGAGGAATTCCTGCGAGCCGGTATAGACTTCGACTTCTCCAAGTGCAGGATGATCGACGCGATGAACATCTTCCGGAAGATGGAACGCCGCAATCTGGCCGCTGCCTATAAGTTCTATTGTGGACGGAAAATGGAGGAAGACTTCGAGGCGCATCGCGCTGATCAGGATACAGAAGCCACCTATCGTGTGCTGATGGGAGAGTTGGACAAATACGCGCCAGGCGCTAACCCAGATGAACCAGAGAAGGTGCTCGAAAACGACATGCAGTATCTTCACGATTTCTCGAAGATGAATAACAATGTCGATTTTGCGGGACGTATCATCTGGGCAGAGGTGAAGGATGCCGCAGGACAGCCCGTACTCGGTGAGGACGGAAAGCCCAAGCTGATAGAGACCTTCAACTTCGGAAAATACAAGGGTATGCCTGTCCTTGATGTCCTCAACAGAGATCCCGGCTATTACGGTTGGATCCTTGGCGGTGACTTCACCTACAACACGAAGCAGGTCCTGACGCGTATCCGACTGGTTGGTGCAAAACTCAACGGATGAGACGATTCGTCACGATATGCTTTATTCTTGCTGCAGTTCTAGGTCTTTACGGCCAGGAACTGCAGGTAAGAGTAACCATCAACCATAGCCAGATACAAGGCACTGACGCCTCGGTCTTCGATAATCTGCAGCAGACCCTTGAGCAGTTTATCAACGAACGGCAGTGGACCCCTCTGCAGTTCCAGAAGAATGAACGCATCCAGTGCAACCTGAACATCACGGTTTCCAAATATGTCAAAGAAGACAACCGCTTTGAATGCTCTGCCATGATTCAGGCCAATCGTCCCGTATTCAATTCGGCCTACACCACTACCTTATATAATAATAAGGATAACAGTTTCCATTTCCAGTTTGCAGAGTTCGACCAGCTCAACTATAATGACGAGAACATCGACAATCAGCTGACGGCTCTCATCGCCTATTACGCTTACTTGATTATCGGTCTCGACCTGGATAGTTTCTCGCCGATGGGGGGAACAGATGTCCTGCAGCGATGCATGGTCCTGGTCAACAATGCGCAGAGTCTGGATTATCCGGGCTGGAAATCCTTCGAAGACAGCAGGAACCGCTTTGCAATCATCAACGACTATCTGGATGAGTCGATGAAGCCCTTCCGCCAACTGCAGTACGACTATTACCGTAAAGGTCTCGACGAGATGGCCAACAATGCGGAACGCGGACGTACGGAGATATCCACAGCCCTTGAAGAGCAACTGAAGAAAGCACACGACGAAAAACCACTGAGTCTTCTGCCGCAGATATGGCTGGACTATAAGAAAGACGAATTGGCTAATATCTATAAAGGCAAGGGCACGCAAAAGGAAAAGGAGTCACTCTACGAACTGATGATGAGTATCAATGCTTCGCAGAGTACAACATGGAATAAAATCAAGCAATAATGCTCAAACACCTATATATTAAGAATTTCACGCTGATAGATACGCTCGATATCGAGTTGCATTCCGGCTTTTCTGTGATTACCGGAGAGACGGGAGCAGGAAAGAGCATCATTCTTGGGGCCATCGCCCTGTTGCTGGGTCAGCGTGCGGATCTGAAAGCTATCAAGCAAGGCGCTGAGAAATGCACGATTGAAGCCCACTTCGACCTGTCGAGATACCAGATGGATGATTTCTTTACGGAGAACGACATCGAGAACGATCCCGATGACTGTATCGTCAGAAGAGAGCTGACAGCCTCAGGCAAGAGCCGCGCATTCATCAATGACACACCCGTGCCACTGTCGTTGCTCAAGGAACTCGGCGAAATGCTTATCGATGTACATTCTCAGCATCAGAACCTGTTGCTGAACAAACAGGACTTCCAGTTGAATGTCGTAGATATCATCGCCTCTGACAAAAAGGAACTGGACAGTTACCAGCAGACATACACAGACTTCCGGAAAGCTGAGGAAGAACTCCAGGAGCTGCAAGAGGATATTGAACGTAACCGTCAGAATGCCGATTTCCTGCAGTTCCAATATGAGGAACTGACAAGTGCGAACCTGCAATCTGGCGAACTGGAGGAACTCGAGCAGAAGAGCGAGACCATGTCGCATTCTGAAGACATCAAGAGTGCCTTATACACGACAGAAAATGCCTTAAGTTCCGACGAGACAGGCGTTGTATCCCTCCTTCGTTCGGCCATCTCAGCAATGAAGGGCATCGGTCAGGTCTTCCCTGATGCCACAGAACTCTATGAACGCATGGACTCTGCCTATATCGAACTGAAGGATATCGCCGAAGAAGTCAGCGCGCAGATGGATCGTGTGGATTTCGACCCTGCAGAACTGGACATCATCAACAACCGTCTTGACAAACTCTATGATCTTCAGAAGAAATACCATAGTGACAGTATAGAAGAACTCATTGCCAAGCGCGATGAACTGCAGAAAAAGATCTCAAACATCGAGAACAGCGACGAAGCCCTGGCGGAACTACAGAAAAAGACGGCAAGTCTGAAAGCACGTTGCGAAGAACAGGCAGACGTACTCACCCGTCTTCGTACCAAGGCGGCGAAGCAGATCGAGCAGGAAATGATGGACCGTCTTATTCCTCTTGGCATGCCTCACGTCCGCTTTAATATCAATATACAGAAAGGAGCCCTTGAACGTAACGGTCATGACAAGGTCGCATTCCTGTTCAGTGCCAATACGTCGACCCCACTCCAACCAGTCTCTCAGGTGGCCTCTGGCGGTGAGATCGCCCGTGTGATGCTTGCCCTGAAAGCCATGATCAGCGGTGCGGTGAAACTGCCTACCATCATCTTCGACGAGATCGATACGGGCGTCAGCGGAAAGATGGCGGAGAAGATGGCGGAGATCATGCTGAAAATGGGAAAGCACGAGCGACAAGTCATCAGTATCACACACTTACCCCAGATAGCCGCTTTTGGAACAAGCCACTATAAGGTTTCCAAGATGGAGACGCCGCAAGGCACAACGAGCTACATGGAAGAACTGAGTCCTGAGGAACGTATCACCGAAATCGCGCAGATGCTCAGTGGTAGTGATGTTACCGAGGCTGCCATCCAAAACGCAAAAGAACTTTTAAAGGTAAAATAGTAAAAAGGTAAAAAGGTCAAAAAGTAAATAAAGATAATTATGAAGAATAATAGAAATAGGATGGTAATGAGGCGGGTATTAGGGCTTTTACCCTTTTACCTTTTTGCCTTTTTACCTTTATATGCTCAGCCAAGTTGGGTAAAGAAGGCTGCAAAGTCTGTCTTCACTGTGAAAACGTTCGATGCCAACGGCTCACTGATAGGTAGCAGCAACGGTTTCTTCGTCGGTTCCAATGGTGAGGCGATGAGTAGCTTCTCGCCTTTCAAAGGTGCTTCAAGGGCTGTGGTCATTGATGCTGCAGGCAAGGAATATGCCGTAAGTGTCATCATAGGCGCTAATGACATGTATGACGTCGTCAAGTTCCGGGTGGCCACACAGAAGACGCAACCCCTCATCGTTGCATCAGGCATCCTGCCTGTCGGCAGTACGGCATGGTTGTTGCCTTTCCGCGAGACAAAAAACATGAAGAGTGGCGCTATCCGAAAGGCGGAAACCTTCCAGGATGACTATGCCTACTATACCGTCGCATTACAGACTGGTGACAACGATGTCAGTTGTCCTCTCCTTAACGATGCCGGCGAAGTCATCGGACTCATGCAACAGCCCGCCAAGGAAAACGACTCGCTGAGTTATGCAGTCAGTGCATGTTTCATTGACTCCTTGAAAATCACAGGTATGAGTCTCAACGATCCCGTACTTCGCATGACCAACATCAAAAAAGACGTTCCCGACGACTTGCAAAATGCGATCCTGATGCTGTATATGGCAGGCTCATCCACTGATTCTGCCACATATGCCGGACTGATCAATGATGTCATCCAGAAGTTCCCTGATGCTCCCGATGGCTATATCTACCGTGCACAGCTTGCAGCCGGAGCATACGACTTCCCTGCAGCCGACCAGGATATCCAGAAAGCCATTAAGGTGGCGAAGGAGAAAGACGACGCCCACTTCAACTACGCGCGGATGATCTACAACAAGGAACTCTATCAGAGCGACAAACCCTACGAGAGTTGGTCTTTAGACAAAGCCCTCGCAGAGATCCGTGAAGCCTATGCTATCAATCCTCAGCCTTCTTATCAGCAGATGGAGGCCAACATCCTCTATACTCAGAAGAATTATCAGGAAGCATATGACATCTTCCTCGAGCTGACCAAGACACCTATGATGAATGCAGACATCTGGTACAGTGCCGCCCGTTGCAAACAGATGCTGAATGATACGACAGCCTATCTCGCCCTGCTCGACAGTGCGATGAACACCTTCACGAAACCCTATCTGAAGGAAGCTGCCCCCTATCTGTTGGCCAGAGCCACCGCAAAGACAGATGCAGGGAAATACCGCGATGCAGTATCTGACCTGAACGACTATGAACAGCTCATGGCCGCTTCAGTCAACGATCATTTCTACTACATCCGCTATCAGGCAGAGGTAGATGGCCGTTTATACCAGCAGGCCCTAAACGATATCACCCGTGCCATACAGCTTAATCCGAAAGAGACCTTTTACTATGCTGAGAAGGCTTCACTGCAAGTGCGCGTAGGACAATATCAGGAAGCATTGGAAACTGCCGACGAGTGTATCACCATCGATCCACAGGTCAGTAACGGTTATCTTTTCAAGGGGCTGGCACAGTGCTTACTGGGCAACAAAAAAGAAGGCTCCCAGAATCTTCTGAAAGCCAAGGAACTGGGCGACCCACAAGCTGATCAACTCATCGAGAAATACTCGAAGTAATATCAGAACGGCAGAGGACCATCCGGCAGAGGCTGGTTCTCGCCGTTAATCTTAGATCCGATGATCTCTCCGCTAATCGGCGGCGTACTACTATGAGAAATACGTGTATCTTCCGGATTTTCAAAACGCGTATATTCACCTCTGAAGGTCAACAGCACATCGCCCGTAGCACCCTTACGATGCTTGGCGATAATAATCTGCGCCATACCATGCAAGTCGCGACCATTATCATCCTGATAGATATGATAATACTCCGGACGGTGTACGAAAAGCACCATATCGGCATCTTGCTCGATGGCTCCTGACTCACGCAGGTCACTCAGCTGAGGACGCTTACCTTCCAATCCCTCACGACTTTCCACACCACGATTGAGCTGTGACAATGCCAAAATAGGAATGTCGAGTTCCTTAGCCAGACCCTTCAGTGAACGGGAGATCGTCGATACTTCCTCCTGACGGGAAGAGAAACGCATGCCATTGGCATTCATCAGCTGCAGATAGTCAATCATGATCATCTTCACACCATGCTCACGCACCAGCCTACGTGCTTTCGTACGCAGTTCAAAAACAGAGAGGCCTGGTGTGTCATCCACATAGAGCGGTGCATCCAGCAACTGGTTTACACGTTTGTCTAATCGGTCCCACTCGTCTGGCTGCAACTGTCCGTTCAAAATCTTTGAACCTTGAATCTCACAGGCGTTGGAGATCAATCGGTTTACCAATTGTACGTTCGACATTTCAAGCGAGAAGAACGCCAAGGGGATATGATAGTCCGCTGCAATATTCTTCGCCATCGAGAGCGCAAAAGAGGTCTTACCCATCGCAGGACGTCCGGCAATAATCACCAGGTCGCTGGCCTGCCAGCCGGAGGTGATGTCGTCGAGCTTGTGATAACCTGAAGCCACACCAGTCAGACCATCGGTATTGGCAGATGCTTTCTGGATGACATCCAGAGCCTGTCGGATCACGGGATTGATCTGAGTGTAGTCCTTCTTCATGTTGCGCTGGCTCAACTCGAAGAGTGAACCCTCAGCCTCCTGCATGAGGTCGTCGATATCGCTGGTCTCGTCGAGTGCCTTAGTCTCTATAACGCTGGCAAAGGAGATCAACTGACGGGCCAGGAACTTCTGTGCGATGATACTGGCGTGATATTCGATATTGGCCGATGAGGCCACGCGCGAACTGAGTTCTGCAATATAGGTAGGTCCTCCGACTTCCTCAAGATGACCGTCTTTCGCCAAACGGTCTGTCACCGTCAGGACATCTACCGGTTTCTCTGCCATCGACAAATCCCGGATAGCCGCATAGACCATCTGGTTACGGGGCTCATAGAAACTCTCGGGATATAGCATCTCACAGACGATTGCATAAGCATCCTTATCAATCATCAGTGCACCGAGAATGGCTTTCTCCACTTCTGGGGCTTGTGGTTGAAGATGACCGTAGGTATTATCCACCGGTTGTTGTCGCTTTGCTTTACGACGGGTATTGTTATCTTGTTCTGCCATGTCTGTTTTAAGATTAGGCTGCAAAGTTACAAATATTTTTTCACTTTTCACTTATCACTTACCATTTTTTTTGTATCTTTGCAGCATGATTACATTCCCAATCGCAAAAATCAACCTTGGGCTCAACGTAGTTGAAAAGAGACCCGACGGCTATCACAACCTCGAGACGGTTTTCTATCCCGTCCAGATACAAGATGCCCTTGAAATCTTCGAGATGGCGCCAGACTTTCCTTCAGAAGTCGACTGTGACCTGAAAGTCACGAATATCCATATCGATGGCGACGAGCAGAGAAACCTCATCGTCCGGGCCTATCAGCTTCTGAAACGTGATTTCCCCCAATTGCCCCGCATCCACGCACATCTATACAAAGGTATTCCCACACAAGCCGGCATGGGTGGAGGCTCGAGCGACTGTGGCTTTATGCTCTCGCTCCTGAACTGTCAGTTCCAGTTAGGCTTATCCGATGAACGGCTTATCGACTATGCCGCACAATTAGGTGCCGACTGTCCATTCTTTATTCTCAACACCCCTTGCTACGCTGAAGGAATAGGTGAAAAACTACAGCCCATCCCTCTCAACCTCAGCGGATTATACCTTGCCATCGTCCGTCCGGCTATCCCTGTTTCCACGAAGGAGGCCTTCTCGCTCATCACGCCTATGCATCCTGAAAGAAACTGTCGTGATATCGTGATGTCTCCTGTAGACTCCTGGCGTGATCAACTCGTTAACGATTTCGAGAAGAGTGTCTTTACGCTTTATCCTGAGATCGGACGTATCAAGCAACGGCTCTATGATCTCGGAGCCGTCTACGCTGCCATGTCCGGATCAGGTTCTTCACTCTTCGGAATCTTCCGCTCTCCCGTCGTTCTTGATGAGTTTGATTCTGAAGGAACGTTCAAGACACTGCTCCGACTTTAATCCTTCTGTGTTTGATTTAAACAAAATGGACTCGCGATTCACATCGCGAGCCCATAACAACACAAACACAAAATACGATTCATAAAATGAACCGTTGTTCTTTTTGATTATTGGATACCGTCCTCACGGAGTTTCTTCTGCCATTTCCAGGCACTCTTCAAGACTTCTTCCGTAGGTGTCTCAGCCTTCCAACCTAAAACCTTATTGGCTTTGTCGACATTACCCCAGACCTGTTCGATGTCACCCTCGCGACGAGGTGCATATTTCCAGTTCACCTTGACACCAGTAGCTTTCTCGAAACCTTCTACCACCTCCAGAGTAGAGAGTCCCTTACCAGTACCAATGTTGAAGACCTCGACAGCGTCAGTCTCCGGGTTGTCAAGTACGCGCTCCATCGCCTTCACATGAGCCTTAGCAAGATCTACGACATAGATATAGTCGCGGATACAGGTCTTGTCAGGGGTGTTATAGTCATTACCGAATATCTTCAACTGCTCGCGGATGCCCATAGCCGTCTGCGTGACAAACGGAATAAGATTCATGGGAACGCCATTGGGCAATTCACCGATGAATGCTGAAGGATGGGCTCCGATGGGATTGAAATATCTCAGGATGACACTCTTGATCGGTGCACCTGAGTGAATGTAGTCCTGGATGATCTCCTCGTTAATCTGCTTTGTATTGCCGTAAGGACTCATCGCTTTCTGGATAGGTGCATTCTCTGTCACAGGCAGGTTCTCCTGTGAGGGCTGGCCGTATACCGTACAACTCGATGAGAAGATGATACCCTTCACATCGTATTTGGGCATCAACTCCAACAGGTTAATCAAACTCATCAGATTGTTACGGTAATAAAGCAAAGGCTTCTCTACGCTCTCACCCACGGCTTTCGAAGCGGCGAAGTGAATAATACCCTCTATCTTCGGATACTTCTTGAATACCTGCTCTAAAGCCTCGAAATCACAACAGTCCACCTTCTCAAAAGCAGGACGGACACCTGTGATCTTTTCGATACCATTAATGACGTTCTCGTTTGAATTCGACAGGTTGTCGATGATGACAACTTCATAACCAGCCTCTTGAAGTTCCACCGTAGTATGACTTCCAATAAAGCCTGTACCACCAGTTACCAATATTGTCTGTTTCATTCTTTTTGTTTTTATTCTATGATTTGCTTTCATCTGCAAAAGTACACATTATTTCCCGAATAATCAAATTTTTACGCAATAATCTTTGTTTTAAACTTACAAATAAGTTAATGAGTGTCAAAATAACAATCTTCGTTGAGAAAATGCTTGCATTCGTTGATAAATTAAATTTAAGGATTTGGAGGGAAAGAAAATCCTTCGTATCTTTGCATCGTCAAAAGGTTAATAGATTGTTTTTTAATTTGGGGTTCGCAGTGATTGCGAGCCCTAAATTATTTTTTATCGGATTTTTTTTGTAACTTTGCACCCAAGAAACAGAATGCAGTATGGCCATCATAGAAGTAACATCGTTAGAGCAACCAGGCATCGAAGTCTTCAGCACCCTCACCGAGGCACAGTTGCGAATGGAACTGGAACCTGAGCGCGGACTCTTCATCGCTGAGAGTCCGAAGGTGATACGTGTGGCCCTAGATGCCGGATGGGAACCTACGGCCTTACTCTGCGAACGCAAGCATATCGAAGGCGATGCCCACGATATCGTCGAACGCATCTCTCCCCATGTACCTATTTATATTGGCGACCGTGATCTGCTACGGTCTCTGACAGGCTATACCTTGACGCGGGGCGTACTCTGTGCGATGCGACGGAAACCTGCACCACCAGTCAGCGAGGTGGTCAGCAACGCCCGACGGGTGGTCGTTATACAAGGTGTGACTGACACGACCAATATCGGTGCCATCTTCCGTTCTGCCGCTGCACTGGGCATCGATGCCGTATTATTGACTCGCGACACCTGTGACCCACTGAACCGTCGGGCTGTACGAGTCTCCATGGGTTCTGTCTTCCTGCTCCCCTGGACGTGGCTCGACGCTCCGGCCATAACTCTTCATGACTACGGTTTCAAGACCATAGCAATGGCTCTCAGTGACGACTCTATCCCACTCGATGATCCCCAACTGTCTGCAGAACCTCGTCTGGCCATCATCATGGGAACGGAGGGTGACGGCCTGCCCCGACAGACGATTGTGGAATCCGACTATGTCGTCCGTATTCCAATGGCTCATGGTGTTGACTCTCTTAACGTGGCTGCTGCCGCTGCCGTTGCTTTCTGGCAACTGAGATTGTAATCAATTACTAACTTAACATATAAGACGATGAAAATTAGAAACATTATTTTTTGCAGTGTGATGGCGTTGATGCTGGGTTCGTGTGCTACGAAACAAGGTGCCATCAGTCAGTTGGAAGACTTCTCTGTAGAGTTACGCGACCATAGTCGTTACTATGATGCCCAAGACTGGGAGAAGGCTGGCAAGAAGTTTGTGAAGATTCGCAAGACCATCAGTAAACACGAGTTCGACTACACCGCTGAGGAGAAGGCGAAGATTGGCCGTTTGGAGGGCGATTGTGCACGATATATGGCCAATGGGGCAAAGAACGGTTTCTTCGACAAACTCAACAGTATCGGTGCAGAGATCCAAGGCATCATTCAGGGGATTCTTGGAATTTAAACTCACAGGGACAGCACACATAAGACCAAACGCGGGAGTGCTTTTCAGGCACTCCCGCTAATCTAATATGAGATTCTTGGTTATAATCCCCGATATTTCAGCAATCCTGAAGCGTCGGGTTTGTCCATACCCGTGAAGTCCTTGAACATCAGCATCTGTTCGCGTGTGTTTCCACGACTGAGGATCTTGTCACGGAACGCCTGTCCCGTTTCCGGCTTCAAGGCGCCCAACTTCTCGAAAATCTGAGCAACATTGACAGCCAGCACCTCCGTCCACAGATAACTGTAATATCCTGCTGCATAGCCACCTCCCCAGACGTGGTTGAAATATGACGTCGAGTAACGCGGCGGTATCTGGTCGTTCAGTAGACCGATCTCACGCAGCGCACGAGGTTCGAAAGCAGGAGCCTCTTCAACCGAAGGAATCTCCTTCGACGAAAGATGATGCCAGGCCAGATCCAGACAGGTGGCCGCGAGGTTCTCTCCAAGGGCATAGGCCGTCTGGAAGTTGATGGACTTCAGCATACGTTCCTTCAGGTCGGCAGGCATCGGCTCACCTGTCTCCGTATGACGGGCGTAGTGGTCGAAGATCTCCGGAATGGAGGCAAACGACTCGTTGAACTGCGACGGCATCTCCACGAAGTCGCGGGCCACAGCCGTTCCGCTGAGCGTGTTGTACTTGCAGTTGGAGAGGATGCCGTGCAGGGCATGACCGAACTCATGGAAGAGCGTCGTCACCTCGTCCCAGGTGATCAGCGTCGGCTGGCCGTCGGGCGCCTTGGCATAGTTGCAGCAGTTATAGATGACCGGCAACTGCTGGCGCAGTCCCGACTGCTTGGCGAAGGCACTCATCCAGGCACCGCCACGCTTCGTGGGACGACGGTAGTAGTCGCTATAGAACAGTGCCAGCGGCTTGCCATCCTTGTCACGCACCTCAAATACTTTCATGTCAGGATGATACGTCGGGATGTCCTTCCGCTGGATGAAGTCGAGGCCATACACACGGTGGGCGGCATAGAACACGCCGTTGAGCTGTACGCTGTCGATGTTGAAGTAGGGCTTCACCTCGTCGTCGGAGATGTCCAGCAGCTCTTTCTTCATCTTGGCAGAATAGTAGAAGCGGTCATAGGGCTGGAGCTTGAAGTCGGGACCCTCGGTCTTGCGGGCGTAATCCTCGATGGCCTTCGTCTCGGCATCGGCCTTCGGCGAATACTCGGCAATGAGGTTCTTCAGGAAGTCGTAGACATTCTCAGAGGTCTTCGCCATCGTCTTCTCCAGCGAGTACGACGCATAGTTCTGATAGCCCATCAACTCGCCCTTCTCGGCACGCAGCCTGGCGATCTCCACCACGATGGGGAAGGTGTTGAACGCCTTCACGCTGCCGTCGGCACGATGACGCGAGGCCTCATACACCCTCCGGCGGAGGTCGCGATTGTCGAGGCTGGTCAGAATGGGCTGCTGGGTGGTGTTGATGATCACGATGCAGTAGGGTGCCTTGCCTCCCCTACTCTCTGCATCCTTCTTACACTGAGCAATGTCGGCCTCGCTGAGTCCCGCCAGTTCCGACTTGTTCTGAACCCATACGACGGCATTGTTCGTGGCATCGGGCAGCATCGTACCCCACTGCTCCTGGAGTTCGGAGATACGAAGGTTGATCTGTTTCATCCGTTCCATCTGGGCATCAGACAACAGGGCGCCAGAACGGACGAAGTCCTTATAGATTTTCTCGGTCAGACGCTGGTCCTCGCCCTGCAGATTCTGATATTCGTTGTCATACACATATTTGATGCGCTGGAAGAGTACCTTGTTAAACGATATCTCGTTCTGCAAGTCGGTCAATAACGGCGTCACCTTCTTCTGCGTCTCGGCGATGACAGACGTCTTATGCGCACTGGTCAGGCCAAAGAAGATGCTGGTCACGCGGTCGAGCAACACCCCGCTCTTCTCCAAAGCCAGAACGGTGTTCTCAAACGTCGGCTTGGCGGTATTGGACACAATCTGGTTGATCTCCGCACGATTCTGTCGGATAGCCTCTTCGATGGCCGGCAGATAGTCGGTATCCTGAATCTTACTGAAGTCAGGGGCGCCAAAGGGAAGTTCGCTCTTCTGGAGAAGCGGGTTCTGACGCGTTTCGTTCAGCCCTGCACCCTGCAGGGGCGTGGCTGGCGACTGGATGACGAATGACACCAGTCCTAAGGTGAGTAATGATCTTGAAAATTTCATGTTGATTGATATTAATTGGTTTAAGAATTCTCAACGAGGGGCATTGCCGATGACCTTCACCGAGCGAGTATTCCCCTGCGCATCAGTAACTTGCATCACATAGGTGACATAGGGTTTCACTTGATTCACACAACGGCCGTCGAGGGTGAAGAACTCCCGGCGGATAACCTCGGCATCATCATCGGTGCTGACTGCAGAGACGGCTGTAGAGACATCGGTGATTGCAAGACCGAAGCGTTGTGTAAAGGTAGTCTCGCCGTCGCTGACAGTCACGTTGAAATCGAAGACACCCTTGGCATCGGGTTTGGTGGCTTTCACCTTCAGCAGCGAACCTTCTACGCTGGCAGAATAGATACCATTGGGAAGCATCTCCAGACTATAGGTGGGCGTCACGGCGTTGCCGTTCTGACCGTAGAAACCTGCGAAGTATGGCTTCAGGTCCATCGTGGCCTCGCCATTAGCCTTGAGCATCACATAGGGATGAGCCATAAATTCCAGATAGTTCTCTAGCGCCGTCCAGCCGTCACCGTCAGCGTCTTCGTTCTGATTGGCGGTATTGGGGTCACTGCCGATAGTCTTCTCCCACCAGTCGGGCATGCCGTCCTGATCGGTATCCCAATCGGCAGCACGCTGCTCTTCAGGATAAGTCTCCCAACCGTTGCCCTGCGCATGTTCGGTGATGTCGGCCTCAGTATCTATCTCGCCCTTGATCTTCGACTTACTACCGACGTAGGTATAAGAACCTTCGAGGGTCTCGCGGACGTTACGTACGTGCTGTTCGTCGCGCATGGGCATCGTGGCGCCGGCATAGCTGGTGACGATCTTCATGGCGTCCTGGGCCGAGTGGATGGTGGCATGAGAGGCGAAGAAAGGCTCTGTCACAAAGGTCTTATAACCAAGTCCGTCAGTGCGCTTGTTGGGGTCTATCACTTCGTTATTCTTTATCGTGTAACGGTAGGTGTCGTTCAGGGCATCCTTCGACAGCGTGTGGTTCTTGTTCTCACGGATGTTGCCACTGATGTATGCCTGCCATACGCCAGGATGATTGGGCAGCTCGTAGTCCTGTGAGAAGAGAATGGTCTTGCGCGTGTCGGGGCCCATCTTGTAGTTGTTGTTGACGAAGTTCACGGCATGGCAACCTCCGTCGGTGGTACGTCCGTTCCAGTTGTAGCACACGTTATTAAACAGGTCGAGCTGTCCAATGGGCATGTTCTGTCCGTCCATGCCGCCGCCCATCGACCAGTTGCGGCCGTTGCAGTTCACCAGCAGGTTGTGGTGCCACGAGCCCGTGCGTCCGTCGATGGTGGCGGCATAGCCGTGGTTCGTGCCGTCGTCGTAGTTCTTATGACCGGCGATACCCAGTGCCTCGGAGATGACGTTATACTGGAAGGAAATGTTCTGTGCACCGCGACCGCTGACGGTCTCGTCGGTACCCCATGCTGCCGTACAGTGGTCGACGATGGAGTGGTCGGCACCCGACATACCCATAGCGTTACCTGTGTTCTCGCCATACACGCCCAAGCCACGCTTGAAGCGGATGTGGCGGCAGATGATGTCGGAGCCTATGTTGATGTTCGACGACTTGATACAGATACCCTTGCCCGGTGCGGTCTGTCCGGCAATGGTGGCGTAGGGCTTGACGAACTGCGCCTCGAAGTCGAGCTCGATGATGCCGCTCACGTCGAACACGATG
>JAEEGH010001601.1_pt1 | contig 64303 bp, 38 predicted proteins | sample 9134181 | NCBI WGS metagenome assembly JAEEGH01 (sample SAMN16246544, study PRJNA631951) | gut metagenome | biome: gut microbiome; feature: rumen; material: DP-attached | host: Bos | place: Iran: Karaj | collected 2018-10
CTTGGCTTACCATTGGCCCGCCGACATGCCAAACACCTGGGCGGCAAACTGACTATCGACCCCGACTATCACGATGGCTGCAGAATCGTGATAGAAATGCCAAAATAACAACAGCACTTAGGAAGAAAGACAAAAAGACTGGCATCCGTGTGGATACCAGCCTTTGAGGTGCCTGCTTGGTTTCTAATTGTGGCGAATTCGACATAATTAAAAATGGAATCAAGTGGCTTGTTTCGCTGATTAACGGTTGAAACTATTTGAGTCCTTGCCAACTGCCTCGGATGGGCTTGCACTGCGTATAGAGGGCAGGGCAGTTGAAAATCTTATACAACGGCTGGTCAGGCTGCTGGATAATCTCCACGGAACGCTGTTCCGTATCCCAGCCTTTACCCATCACATAGAGATACATCACCAGGCCTGAACCCACAATCTGCAACTCCTGATGCTTGTTCACGCTGGCCTTCATCTCCACCGTGTAAGGCTCTTGTGGACGGTAGCCGTTCTGTGGCGTAGCGCCCTTCAGCACGGCGGCGGGCAGGTAGCGCTGGTGGTAACCGTCGTTCTCAGGGGCATACTGCGACGTACCGTATTTATCGTTCAGACGGGGGATCACGGAATTGACGTTGGAGGGGTAGTTGATCAGTTCGATACACCGTTTCCCCACCTGACGGTCTCTGCCGTAGATCTCCATCGCCATGACCATCATGGCAGCCGTACCGTGGGGCGTATTCCCGAGGAACTGCCGGTAGAGGGCTGCGAACTCCTCATAGTCTGAGGGTACGTTGGTGAAGGTGACCAGCCCCGTGGCCTTGCTGTTATACTGTTTGGCTGTCAGATTACCCTTCTGGGTGTAGGTGTGGTTTCCGTAGGTCCAGGTCTCCATATCGGCCTGGGCATAGGTCTGCTGAGAAACTGCCACCAACAGACTGATTGCAAATAACAACTTCTTCATATCTCTTTGCGGATATTTCCTTTGTTATTCTGCCGTAGTAAAGTATTCTTCCAGTTCGACTGTGGCATTGCCGTCAAGATTGTCCAAGTCCTTGATGACGTGTCCCTTTTCCAGCAGGAGGATACGGGTGGAGATTTCGGATACGAAGCTGAGGTTGTGGCTGGAGATGATGACGGTAGTGCCCAGTTGAAGGTTCATCTGGCGGATCAGTCGTGCTACGGTAATCTGCGACGATGGGTCGAGATAGTTGAACGGCTCGTCGAGAATCAGTACCTTGGGATTGACAATCATCGCACCGATGATGCCTGTTTTCTGGCGGTTGCCTTCCGAGAACTGGCGCAGGTACTTCTTCGTACCGAGTATCTCGTCGTGCATCAGCCCCTGGTACTCACTCAGTCGGCTGTCGAGCGTGTCTTTATCGATGCCGTAGCTACGGGCGATGAAGGCGAAGTACTCTTCGGGGGTGTAGAAGTCGATGAGGAATCGTCCGTCGATGAACGAGCCCGTGAACTCCTTCCATGCAGGCTCTTCGCTGACACGCTGGCCGTCGATCTCCACAGATCCTTCCGTGGCCTCGATAAGGTCGAGTATAAGTCGCATCAGCGTGGTCTTGCCAGCGCCGTTGTTGCCTACGAGTCCTACCAGTTCTCCTGAGCCGATGGTCAGCTCGGGGATGTCGAGTACGGTGTTCTTGCCGTACTGTTTGATCAGATGCTGTATTTTGATTTCCATCTTATTATTCTTAATGTCTATAACGTTCGAAACAAGTGTAGCGGCGGCGCTCGTAGCTACGGGCTACCCAGCCGATGGCTACATGGTGGAGGGCAAAGCCAATGATACCTACCGCAGAAAGAACGATGGCACACACCTCGGGCGATAGCAGCCACGTACAAAGACAGTAGGCGGCAATGGGTATGATAACCACCAGGCCGTAGATGTTGACAGACAGCGAGGCTCCCTGATAGTTGAAGAAGGCGGATTGGAACAGCTCTATGCGGGAAGAGATGAGTGCCGTGGGCATCAGCGTCAGGTTGGCGAAACCTGCCGTGAACAGCCATGTAGCCACCAACAGCCATGGCGACAGGTCAATCATCCAGATGAGGGGAATGACCAGCAGCGTGGGCACAATGTTCAAGAGTGCATAGAAGCGAATCTTGTTGCCTAATATCTCACGGATACTGACAGGTTTTGTCCATAGTCCGTCGAAGTAGTTGCCTTCAATACCGAATACCCATTGTCCCAGCATCATCGAGGGGGAGAATACGGCGAACATCAGCATCATGTAGAACATGAAGTTCAGCCCGTTAGCACACTGTGTGTAGCTGTTGAATACGAAGACCAGCGGCATGAACAGCACAGCCAACCGCAGCCGCTTCGAGCGCAGCACGCTGATATACTCCATGGAGAATAGCGAGGAGGCACCGAGGAAAAGACGGTCGGCACGGGCCTGCGACTCATCGTAGCGGCGCAGATTGCACAGGTAGTCGTAGAATACGGCGATGGCTCCAGCACAGAGCAGCAAGAAAACGGTAACGTGGATGCCCCATGGCAAGAGAATGCCTGTCAACGAATACATGAAGGCGATGATGTACCAGATGATCATGGCCACCAATACGGGCCATTTGTTGGTCCAGCCCTTGGCGCGACGGAAAGCCGTGATGGCCACACCGCCTACCAGCGATACCGCCAGCAGCAACAGGAAAGCCAGTGGCATGACCGCCCAATCGAGGAACAGGATACAGAATGGCAGCAGCAACAGGGGAATGGACCAGTTCCAGTAGTTCACGAGGTTGGTGACCAACAGGAAGCGGTTCCATGACCGCTCGGGAATGGGGCGGCTCTTCAGGTAGTGGTCCATGACCGTCTCGTCGTGCTTCAGCAGCAGCTTGCTCAGGAAGTCGGGGATGATGATTCCTACAGCGATGAAGGGAATGGCCTTCTCCATGCCCTCGGTCGTACCCGATTCCTCGTAGAAGGCAAAGGTAACGATGCAGCTGACAATCATGAACAGCACAAAGAAATATGCCTCGCCCAGGAATCGTCCCCACTTGAAGTCGCGACGCTTTTGGTCAGCCCAGAGTCTTAACAGTAGTTTCAGCATGTTCTTTCTTTTACCTATTGAAGTGTGAGGGGCTGTTAGAGGGCCTTCTGGATGTCTTCAATCGTGATTTCCATCAGCTGCTGTTTGGAGGCATTGCTGACACCCATCAGGCGGTTGGCCTGGTTGGTGATAGACTTCTCAAAGAGGTTGCGGCAGTAGCGGGCGTTACCGAAGTTCCGGTCCTTGTGGGCCACCACGTATTCCAACTGCTCCTCCAAGTAGCGCGCAGTCTCGTCAGACATGGTGTACTGGTTCTTGCGCATGTACATATTGAATATTTCCTTCAACTCGCCAGCCGTGTAGTCGGGAAAGTCGATGTAGCGGTTGAAGCGCGACTGCAAACCGGGGTTGGAGTCGATGAACCGTTTCATCTCATTCGGATATCCGGCAATGATGACCACCAGGCTGTCGCGATAATCCTCCATACGCTTCAGCAGGGTAGAAATAGCCTCCTGACCGTAATCGCTACCACTACCGTCCTCGGGTACCAGTGCATAGGCCTCGTCGATGAACAGCACACCGTTCAGTGCCTTCTGTATCAGGGTGTCGGTCTTTAGGGCTGTCTGTCCCATGTACTTGGCCACCAGTCCCGAACGGTCGGTCTCTACGGTGTGGCCTTTCTTCAGGATGCCTAAATCCTTGTAGATGCGGGCCACGATGCGGGCCACGGTGGTCTTACCTGTACCGGGACTGCCAGTGAATACGAGGTGATATGACATCTTGGGGATTTTCAGGCCTTGGGCCTCGCGCTGCTTCTGTACCTTGACGAAATTGGCCAGTGAGCGTACCTCTTTCTTTACGGCACCCAAACCAATCAGCTCGTCGAGCTCCTGATAGGGATCACCCTCCAGGACTTCGTTCACCACAGGCTCTTTCTGGGTAGTGGAGTCGGCAGCTTCCACTTGCTCCGTTTCTGACTTGTTCTCTGCATTGTCGTCATCGCCGAAGATGGCGACCAGCACTACTGCCAGCATAAAGGCGATGAAAGGGTACAGGCACCCTAACTTCAGTAACTTGGATGTAGTCAAATCGTTTTTCATTTATCACAATTTTGTTGCAAAGATAGTAAATATCTTTTAATTTTGTCGGTTTTTTCTGCAAATTATTATTTTTTCAGTATCTTTGCAGTCGCAAATTACTTAAAAACAGACTACAATGAATAAAAAACTACTGCTGACAGCGCTCTTTGCGCTTCAATGTTCACTTCTCACTTCCTTGGCCCAGGGCTTTGATAACCTGCCAGATCCTATAGAGGATGTCAATAAGGTTGTAGACAATACTCCAGACTCTATAGCTAAGGCGCTGATGTCAAGACCTGCTCCTGGCTCTACCCGTCGTGGCACTAATCCCGTACTGTTCCTCATTGGCAATTCCACGATGCGTAACGGCACGCGTGGCGACGGTTCCAACGGACAATGGGGCTGGGGATATTTTGCGAACCAATACTTTATGGCAGATAAGATTACGGTCGAGAACCAGGCATTGGGCGGCATGTCCACGCGTACCTTTTATACAGATCTATGGCCTGCAGTACGCGATGCCCTGAAGCCAGGCGACTGGGTTATTGTATCTATTGGTCACAATGACAACGGTGAGTTCTTCGATCAGAAACGTGCACGTGCCGTGATTCCTGGAGTTGACAACGACACCTGCTACATTGGTTTTAACCAGCGTACGCAGAAGCAGGACACTGTGTATAGCTATGGCCATTACCTCCGTCAGTATATTAAGGAATCGCGTACGCGAGGAGCCCATCCCATCCTGATGTCGCTTACCCCTCGCGATGCCTATGATGACAAAGGTAAGATTGTACGCAAGCCCCAGACGGAATGGGCCGCCTATATTGCTGCTACGGAAGGCGTGCCCTTTGTCGACCTGAACGAGATCTCAGGCCAGAAACTTGACAGTTATAGCGCATGGAAGGAGAAGTACCACTTCCTTGGCGACAAGATCCACACCTCGAAGTTTGGTGCTGAGTTGAACGCCCGTTCGGCAGCAGAAGGCCTGTGGGAAAGTCAGAACCCACAGCTCAAACCGTTACAGGCCATGATGCAGAACGTGGACCTGTCGAGGTACGAGGTACGAGATTCGAGGTACGAGAATACTCCACGAAAGCCCGTTGTATTCTTTACGGGCGACTCAACGGTTAAGAACGCAGATAAAGAGGAAGATGGCATGTGGGGTTGGGCCTCGCAGGCACAGACTGTCTTTGATGAGTCGAAAATCACGTTGGTGAATGCTGCCCGTGCTGGTCGCAGTACCCGCAGTTTCCTCCGTGAGGGACTGTGGGATAAGGTGTACAACTCGTTGCAGCCTGGCGACTTCGTCACCATCCAGTTCGGGCATAACGATATCTGTCCCATTACCGATGCAAAAGCACGCGGTGTGATACCCGGAACGAAGGACACCCTGCACGTGTATAAGATGGACAATGGTACCTATGAAGTGGTCTATAGCTTTGGCTGGTATCTCAAGAAGTTTATTGATGATGTCCGTGAAAAGGGCGCTACGCCTATTCTCGTTTCGTTGACTCCCCGTAACGAATGGCCTGGTGGAAAGGTGGAGCGCCGCGATAATACCTATGGTAAATGGTACCGGGAGGTGGTTGCGGAGACGGGGGTAGAGTTCATTGACCTTCATAACATCAGCGCCGACTTCCTGGACAAGAAGTTTAGCAAGAAGTTGGGGAGTAAGGTGAAGGACAATAAGGAGATGCTCAAGGCTGCCGAGCAAAAGATCAAGGAGGAAGCTGGTGCCAAGTACTTCAAGAAAGACCATACCCACACCTCCAAGCTGGGTGCCCAGATGAATGCTCAGTCCTTTGCCAAGGGACTTCGTGAGAATAAGTCGGAGTTGGCAAAGTATCTGAAGAAGTAGGAAGGTAGGCTAATCGGAGACTTAATACTTTGGCTCCCAATTACTGTTCAGGGAAAACACTTTCTCGAGTGTGATTTGCTGGGCCTCTTTCTTGGTGAGCTGACGGCTCCATGCCACGCGCTGTTTGATGTCGGCCCCCTCTCCACGATTGTTGTACTCGGCATAGCGGGCTGTCTGTTCGCGTTCTTTCTGCCAGTGGTGCCATCCTTCAGGGCGAATACCCTTGGGCAGTTGGCAGTTCATGAACAAAGTGTAGCCATAGTCGCGCCAGGGGCGCCCAAGATAAACCTTTGTTGCTTCGGGAGCAGTAGTGATGGTGCAGTTGGAGAAAATATAGCCAAAGGGCACATCCTGCGGTGTGGAGGCAGCGGTGATATAACTGTTGATCTTGCAATAGATGGTGCAGCCTTCAAACCACGCGGTAGAAGGACCGAAGATGAAGTCGGTAGTTCCCTCAATATAGCAGTCGCGGAAGTATAGCCGCGTGTTGGGCATGCCTGTGTAGATGGTATCCTGATTGCCCAGGAAACGGCAGTTGACGAAAACCAGGCGGTCGCCTTGGGTATGAAGGGCCACGGCCTGTCCCAGCTTAGCGGCATTGTTCTCAATAGTAATGTTCTTGAAGGTAATGTTGTTGGCATCGACCCTGACGGTAAATGTGCGGAAAGTACCCAGTTTCGGACGGTCTCCCATGGCTGCCAGTTGCTCTTTCTGCTCCTTGGGCCAATAATTGCCGTCCATGCTAAGGTTGGCGTGGTCGTCATAGGTAATGATGGTCTGATCACGGTCTTCACCGCAAATCTCGATATTCTGCAGCCATTGGGGGACGATGATCTTTTCTTTATAGGTACCTTTCTTTACATAGATCACCTTATGGTAGTCCATGAAGGCACGGCACACCTCAATAGCCTCGCTAATAGTCCTGAACTCGCCAGTGCCGTCGCGGGCAACGGTAATGGTGTCGGGACTGTCGTAGCTCTTCGCCCCAGCAGGGCTAATCAATAGTGAACAGTGAATAGTGAACAGGGCAGCAAGCATCAGCCACCTCATGTCGAACATTCCTTTTGTTATCGTTGTCTTCATCATTTGTTGGGATGTTGATGGTCTACAATATCTCTGAGATCTCCTTCAGGTCGGTTACCTGTTTCAGGTTGCTCATAATCTCCTTGACGTCTTCGCGGTCGTGGACGCGTAGCTCGAAGGTGCCGTCGAAGAATCCGTCTTCACAGGTAATGTTGAGGTTGCGGATGTTAACGTTCATCTGTGAAGAGATAACCTGCGTCACCTCATTAAGCAGTCCTACACGGTCGATGCCTGCCAGTCGGATGGTGGCAATAAAGTAGAGGTGCTTCCGCATGTCCCATTTCACATCGAGGATGCGGTTGCCAAAGCCAGATTTCAGCTTGGCAGCCACGGGACAGGTGCGCTTGTGGATTTCTATCTGGTTCTTGTTGTCAATATAGCCCAGGGCATCGTCGCCGGGAATGGGATGGCAGCATGTGGGGAACTTGTACTGACGGATATTCTCGTCGGTAATGTAGATGGGCTTCTTGCGATTGAACTTCTCGGGAACGACAAACAGGTCAACCTCCTCTTCCTGTTCCTCGGGTTTCTTGGCTTTGACAAAGGGAACATACTTACGCCATCCTCCAGAGCCCTGCTTCCTCTTTTTGTTGTTGCCGTTCAGTTCGTCCAGGTCTTTCTCGCCCAGGAGAACGGTTTTTTCTCCAAGGGCTTGGAAGAAGTCTTCCCTACGCTTGAAGTCATGGTATTCTGCCAACTGGTCGGCGATGGCCAGCGAGAACTCCTTGTCGTTCTTCTTCAACCATTCTGTGAGTTTATCCTCACCGTTCTTCTGCACCTCTCGGTTGTCGCGACGCAGGATGGCCTGTATCTTACCCTTTGCTTTGGCTGTAGATACGAAGTTGATCCATGCAGGTTGCACATGCTGAGACTTGGAAGTGAGGATCTCCACCTGATCGCCGCTCTGTAGCTTGTGACTCAGGGGAACGAGTTTGTGGTTGACCTTGGCACCAATGCAATGGCTGCCTAAGAAGGTGTGGATGGAGAAGGCAAAGTCAAGAGCGGTACAGCCGGTGGGCATGGTCTTGATCTCGCCTTTAGGGGTAAAGACAAAGATTTCGGAAGCAAACAGGTTGAGTTTGATCGCATCGAGGAAGTCCATGGCGTCGGGTTGCGGGTCGTCAAGGATTTCCTTGATGGTGCGCAGCCATTCGTTCAGCTCGGCCTCATCCTCAGTGTACTCGTCGTCTTCATCGCCCTCCTTGTATTTCCAGTGGGCGGCAAGACCTTGCTCTGCTATCTCGTCCATACGGTCAGAGCGTATCTGAACCTCTATCCAATGACCCTGCTTTGACATCAGCGTCACGTGCAGGGCTTGATAGCCGTTGGTCTTCGGATGGTTCAGCCAGTCTCTCAGACGGTCGGGATGACTCTTGTAAATCTTGGAGATGGCAACGTAGATGTTGAAGCATTCGTTGACTTCCTCATCGCGGCTCCGTGGGGTAAAGATGATACGAACGGCCAGGATGTCGTAGATTTCCTCAAAGGTGACATGCTTGTTCTGCATCTTGTTCCAGATGGAGTAGGGGGTTTTGATACGCTCCTTGATCTGGTACTTGATGCCCATCTGATTGAGGGCGTCCTCAATAGGCTGCGTAAACTGGTCGAACAACTCGTGACGCTGGGCTTGGGTCAAAGCCAGTTTCTGCTGGATAGAAGCATACTCCTCGGGATGCTCAAACTTGAAACTGAGGTTTTCCAGTTCCGACTTGATCTTGTAGAGACCCAGGCGATGGGAGAGGGGAGCATAGATGTAGAGCGTCTCTCCTGCAATCTTGTACTGCTTGTTGGCAGGCTGGGAGTCCAGCGTGCGCATATTGTGCAGACGGTCGGCAATCTTGATGAGAATGACGCGTATGTCATCGCTCATGGTCAATAGCAGCTTCTTGAAGTTCTCTGCCTGCGCTGATGCCTGTTCACCAAAGATTCCACCGCTGATCTTGGTCAGCCCGTCGACAATCTGGGCAATCTTAGGGCCAAAGATGTTCTCGATATCTTCTACGGTGTAGTCGGTGTCCTCAACCACATCGTGTAATAGGGCAGAGCAGATGCTCGTAGAGCCTAACCCAATCTCTGAACAGGCAATCTGGGCTACGGCAATAGGATGCATGATGTATGGCTCACCAGACAGGCGGCGCACACCCTTGTGCGCCTGGCGGGCAAAGTTGAAGGCCTTCGTTATAAGGTCTACCTTTTTGCGGTGGCGTGAGGATAAATAACTGTTCAACAGCGTCTGAAAGGCACCGTTTATCAACTCTTCATCAGCTTGTTCGCGTCTCTTCTCATCTTCATCCATATCCATAGTCTGTGTCCTCCTATAACCTTGTTATATATAAAATGAGCAGTCTTGCTGTTGCTTCCTATCATCTGCGGCGTTTTTTTGCCGAAGATTTCTTGCGCGCAGTAGTCTTGCGGCTCTTGGCGGTAGTCTTACGTCTCTTGCTGGCAGTCGTCTTACGACGGGCAGATGACTTGCGGCTGCTGCGTGCAGTAGCCTTGCGACGGGCTGTTGTCTTGCGGCCCTTTCGATATTTCTTCTTGCTGACGAAGGTAGGCGCGTCGTCGTTGACGGCCACTTCATCGCGCTTGGATAACAGCTCGGCAGTGTTGTAGTTGAAGATAGAGTCCTGCATGTCGATGAAGCGGGTAACGTCGTTCAACGACATCTTGATGGCAGATGGCTTTGTGAGACCAGGAACAATGTCGCGCCGATATTCAGGGTTGAGGGTGCGGAGCATGTCAAGGTCGGTGTTGAGTACTGCTGCTATCTGTGCGAGGTGTACGCTACGATTGACCATTATCGTATCGGTCTTTGCAGGAAGCTTCGTACGCAGCGGACAAATATTGTGGGCCGAGTAGTAGGTCATGATGTAGTTGGCCGCAATAAAGGCAGGTACGTAACCGCGGGTTTCACGCGGCAGGTAAGGATAGATATGCCAGTAGTCCTTTACGCCTCCCGCACGGTGGATGGCCTTGTTGACGTTTTCAGGGCCGCAGTTGTAGGAGGCAATGACCAGACTCCAGTCGCCAAAAATCTTGTAGAGGTCTTTCAGGTAGTGGGCGGCAGCATACGAAGCCTTGATGGGGTCGCGGCGCTCGTCGACAAGAGAGTTTACCTCCAGACCGTACTGCTTTCCCGTAGCCAGCATGAACTGCCACAAGCCAGTTGCTCCTACTCGTGACACCGCCTTGGGATTGAGGGCCGACTCAATGACAGGCAGGTACTTTAGTTCCAGGGGCAGCTGATAGGCCTCGAGGGCTTCCTCAAAGATGGGCATGTAGAAGTTGCAGGCTCCCAGCATGTAGCTGACGGAATAGCGTAGACGGCCGCTGTAGCGGTCGATGAACTTCTGAACCACATCATTGTATGGCATCTCGATGATGGTGGGCAGCCGCTTCAGGCGATCAATGTACACTTCCTTGTCGAACGTAGGATTCTCTGCCGCTGTCCTGCAGTCGTCGTCCGGACTAAGATAAGTCTTCGACATATAGAGGTTCATCAGCGAGTCCAGATCGTAGGTCATGGCTTCAGGAAAGTCGATCACTTCCTCGTTGCCTTCCTCATCGGTAATGGTAACCTCGTCTTCTGTTACTTCGATATCCTCTTCTTCCTCTTCATCGTCGTCTTCAATAACGGTCTGTGCATGCATCGTCATTGAGCACGCCAGCGCCATAATTATAAGTAACCAATATTTCTTCATACGCATTTAAAAGTTCAACTGACAGTTCACGCCTAATGATGAGGCGTAAATCGGATTGTCTGATATGGGATTGCCTATAACGGTAGGCTTGACTTTCAGGCTCAGGTCCTTGGAAATGTCAAATACAGAGAGTTCCGCATCCACATAGGCGTCGATAACGGAGAAGGCGTAGATGCCGATCATGACGAAAATACTCATGTCGCGCCATCTGCGGTATTTGTCCTTACGGCTCTTGAAGAGCTTCTTGTAACGTTCTATGTTGCTATTGTCAATGGTCTTGCCCAGGTGCAGGAACTTGTTGTAACTGGCGGTGTTCGGGTCGTCGTCCATGATGTCGAGATAAGCCTGCGAGTAGTCCTTGTACATCATGTTGTTCCATGACAGCGCGTAGATGCAACCTAAGAAACCACCATAGACGATAGGAAGTTTCCAGAACTTGCGGTTGTAGATCTGACCTCCGCCAGGGATGACGAGCGCCAGCCACAAAGCCCGTTGGGGATTGGGCCTCCAGGTATTCCAGTCGCGCTTCTGGTTCTGTGGAGGTGTGGGGGCTACGCTTTGAAACAAAGCAGCTGAGTCGAGTTTGGCAATGGTGTCGAGTGGTGCCAGCTCGTTGAGCAGCGCAGAGTCGCTGCTGATGACGAAGAGTGAATCACTATCGTAGGTTTTGTGCTGTAGCGTATCCGTCTGAGCATAGCAGCCCAGACTGACGATGGCTAATATCAACGCAATGACAGTTGACCTCATTATTCGTATATTATTGTTCAACTTTCCCGTCCAGCACGTTCATGATATATTCCAGCTCTTCCTCATTGGCGAAAGGAATACTGATTTTTCCTTTCCCCGAAGCTGAATACGACATCTGCACCTTCGTGTGGAACAAATCTGCCAGCCTGTGCTGCAACGTATTGAACTCCTGGGGCAACTGAGCTTTGGCACCAACAGCCTTCTTGGCCTCCTGCAGGTTCTCTCCGTTCTTCAGGATCTGCACCAGGTCTTCCACCTTGCGCACGGAGTAGCCCTGCTTCTGTACCTCCTTGAACAGCTTGATCTGTTGTGTCGGACTATCCAGCGACAGCAGGGCGCGTGCGTGACCCATGTCTATCTCCTTGTCTTTCAGCGCCATCTGGATGGGGGCGGGCAACTTCAGCAGTCGCATGTAGTTGGTAACGGCAGCACGGCTTTTGCCTACGCGCTCTGAAATCTTGGCCTGTGTCATGCCTGTCGTCTCAGCCAGATGCTGGTAGGCCAGCGCTATTTCTATGGCGTTCAGGTCCTCGCGCTGGATGTTTTCCACCAGCGCCATCTCCATCACATTCTCGTCTTCTACGGTTCTGATGTAGGCAGGAATCGTTGTCAGTCCGGCAATCTGCGAGGCCCGCCAGCGGCGTTCGCCAGCAATAATCTGATAGCGGTCCTGACTAACCTGCCTCAGCGTGATGGGGGCAATGATGCCCATGATCTTAATGCTCTCTGCCAGTTCCTGGAGGGCTTCCTGGTCGAACTCACGTCGGGGCTGGTCGGGGTTGGGCTCAATCTGTGCAATGGCAATCTCGCTCAGGTTGGACGAACCCTGCGTCTTGATGTCTTGCGTATTAATCAGCGCGTCAAGTCCACGTCCGCTACCGATGTCGTCCAGTCCGCGTCCCAAAACGGGAGCTCCTTTTGCATATTTCTTGTGTACAGCCATGATCTGTTACTTGTTCTTGTTAATAATTTCCTTGGCCAGCGCAAGATGGTTCTTCGAACCAGTTGACTCGGCATCATAAAGGATGACGGGCAGGCCATGTGAAGGACTTTCTGATAGTTTCACGTTGCGCTGGATGACGGTCTTGAACACCAACTCCTGGAAGTGGCGCTTCACCTCGTCGTATATCTGGTTGGCCAGACGCAGACGGGAGTCGTACATCGTCAGCAGGAAACCTTCAATCTCCAGTTTCGGGTTCAGCTTCGACTTGATAATCTTGATGGTGTTCAGCAGCTTCGATATGCCTTCCAGCGCAAAATACTCACATTGTACGGGGATGATAACCGAGTCGGCTGCCGTCAGGGCATTCACCGTGATGAGGCCCAGCGATGGTGAGCAGTCAATCAGAATATAGTCGTAGTCATCCTGAATAGGAGCGAGAATGCTCTTGATAACCTTCTCGCGGTCGTTCAGGTTCAGCATCTCTATCTCAGCGCCTACCAGGTCAATGTGGCTCGGAATGATGTCCAGCCCCTCGATGTCGGTAGTGTAAATGGCATCGCGAACGTCCGCTTTGTTGATGATACATTCGTAAATAGAGCAGTCTATCTCCTGAATATTCACGCCCAGACCGCTGGAGGCGTTGGCCTGCGGGTCGGCATCAATGACCAATACCGTCTTCTCAAATGTAGCCAGCGAGGCAGCCAGGTTAATGGTGGTCGTTGTCTTTCCCACACCGCCTTTTTGGTTGGCTAATGCAATGATTTTTCCCATTTTCAATCCTTTTACTTATAAAAACAGACTGCAAAGATACGCATTTTCCGTGAAACATCTGTCGTTTCCACGTTTTTTTTGCATTTATTCAAATATAATGTGTAACTTTGCACCCAATTATGGAAACAAAGAAACGACCATTGATACTCATTTCCAACGATGACGGCTATCAGGCAAAGGGCATCAACTGTCTCATTGACATGATACGACACCTGGGCGACATCGTTGTCTGTGCGCCTGACGGCCCACGTTCCGGTTACTCATGCGCCTTCTCTGCCGAGATTCCCTTGCGACTCACCCTTCAGCGACAGGAAGAGGGGCTCGAGGTATGGTCGTCAAACGGCACACCCGTTGACTGCGTCAAGCTGGCACTTGCCAAGATTGTCGACCGCAGGCCCGACATTGTCATCGGAGGCATCAATCATGGCGACAATGGCTCTGTTAATAGCCACTATAGTGGAACCATGGGCGTGGTGATGGAAGGCTGCATGAAGTACATTCCCTCGGTGGCTTTCTCGCTCTGCGACCACCGCCCCGATGCCGACTTCGAACCTCTTCGCCCCTATGTTGAAAAGTACACCCGCTATGCATTGGAGAAAGGTCTGCCCAAGGGCGTCTGCCTGAATATCAACTTCCCTCTTATCTCGAACCTCGATTCTCGTACCTCGCACCTCGCACCTCGCACCTCGAACTACAAGGGCGTTCGCGTCTGCCGTATGGCTCACGGCTCGTGGCTGAACGAGGTAACCACCTGCCATCATCCTCGTGGCTACGACTACCATTGGATGGTGGGCCACTTCCAGAACGACGAGCCCGAGGCAGAGGATACCGACAACTGGGCACTTGCCCACGGCTACGTTGCCATCACCCCAACCACCTTCGACGTTACTGCCCATGAATGCCTTGGCATGACATTCGAGGAATAATGCCTGGGCAAACGTACGGTAATGGCAGGGCAAACCTGTACGGAAAGCCGGGCAAAAGTTAAAACAACGTCGATGAATGATAAAACAAAGCCATTGATTGATAAAACAAAGGCAGTGATTGATAAAACAAAGGCATTGTTTACTAGAAAAAAATGAAATACTACCTGATAGCCGGAGAGGCCAGTGGCGATCTACACGCTTCGCGACTGATGCGGTCGCTGAAGGAGAAGGACGGGGAGGCGGAGTTCCGCTTCTTCGGTGGCGACCTGATGGCGGCCGAGGGCGGCACGCTGGTGAAACACTATCGCGAGCTGGCCTATATGGGTTTTGTCCCTGTGCTGATGCACTTGAGGACTATTCTGCGGAATATGAAGATGTGTAAGCAGGACATTGCCGAATGGCACCCCGACGTGGTCATCCTCGTGGACTATCCCGGCTTTAACCTCGACATTGCGAAGTACGTTCACGAAGCGAGGATCACTCCACACTCCACCACTCACCCTTCACCCTTCACCACTCACCCTTCACCCTTCACCAAAGTCTACTACTATATATCACCGAAGATATGGGCGTGGAAGGAGTACCGCATCAAGAACATCAAGCGCGACGTGGACGAATTGTTTTCCATCCTTCCTTTTGAGGTGGAGTTCTTCGAGGGGAAGCACCATTATCCTATTCACTACGTAGGGAACCCGACGGCACAGGAGGTGAGGGAGTTTCTTTCGAGGAACGAGGTACGAGATACGAGGTACGAGAAGTGTATTGCGCTGTTGGCTGGGAGCAGAAAGCAGGAAATCAAGGATAACCTGCCTGCGATGATTGAGGCTACGCGCCACCTGGCGGGTGATTATGACATCGTGCTGGCGGGTGCTCCGTCCATAGAGCCGTCATACTATGAGCCGTTTTTGAAAGGCAGCGCTGTGCGTCTCGTTGTCAACGAAACCTATCCGTTGCTGGCAAAGGCTACTGCTGCCTTGGTTACCAGTGGCACGGCAACACTGGAAACCTGTATGTTCGGGGTGCCGCAGGTGGTGTGCTACTATACGCCGCTGAAGCACTTCATCGGTATGATGCGGCGACTGGTGCTCAAGGTGAAATACGTCTCGCTGGTCAACCTGATTGCCGATCGCGAGGTGGTCACGGAATTGGTGGCTGAGACCTTCAGTGTGGAAAACATCCGTCGTGAGCTGGACGCCATCCTGCCGGGTGGTGACAAGCGTCAGAAAATGCTTGAGGGGTATAAAGAAGTGTTCCGCCGTTTGGGTGAAAGCAATGCCCCCGACAGTGCAGCGGAACTGATGATAAAACTCCTAAAAGCAAACAACGGATAGTTGTTAATCGATAGAAACTAAAAGAGCGTTAACGTATAGAGATAGACAACGGCGGCAGGAACGGCCATCAGCGTTGAGTCGAAGCGGTCGAGCATACCTCCGTGGCCGGGTAGCACATTACCGCTGTCCTTGATGCCGAGGGTGCGCTTGAAAAGCGATTCGATAAGGTCGCCCCAAGTACCGAAGACGACAACCACCAAGCCTAAGCCAGCCCATTCATAGGCCGTGAGCCCAAGGTCGTTGACATCGTAGAGGGTAGTAAGATGCCATATTGCTACCGCCGCTGCGACAACTAAAATTCCACCACCGATGCTTCCTTCCCACGACTTGCCCGGCGAGATGCGCGGGAACAGCTTGTGGCGTCCTAACAGGGAACCGCAGATATAGGCTCCCGCATCGTTTACCCACAGAAATGCAAATACGGAGAGCGGCATGAGATAGGTGTAATGTATCTCATAGCCGTTGCTGCGGAATGCCAATACGTTGAGCAGGGAGAAGGGTAGGGCGATGTAAAGTTGCGAGAACATGGTGTAAGCCCAGTTGTTGATGGGGTCCTTGGCTTTCAGGTAGAGCTCGGCAACCATCAGGTAGATGATGCTGACGAGATAGGGGATGAACACCGTGGAGGGTGTCAGGCCGCTGTTGTAGCCCGCCATCGCAAGGAACAGATAGACGCCTGAGACCGTACAGATAAAGCGGTTGATGGAGATATAGGGCCGCTCGTTGACCAATCCGGCAAACTCCCAGATGGTCATACCAGTAACAATACTGAACAGCAGGGCCATTGCCCGCGGGTTCAGGAAACTGGTAACGATGGCAGCGACAAAGAATACTGCCGTGATGGTTCTGACAATGAAATTCTTCATTTTTTTGTTTGGTGAAGGGTGAGTGGTGAAGGGTGAGTGGTGAAGGGTGAGTGGTGAAGGGTGAGTGGTGAAGGGTGAGTGGTGAAGGGTGAGTGGTGAAGGGAGATTAGTCTTGCGGGGGGAGTTTTCCTGTAAGGTATTTCCGTAACCCAGACATCACTTTAGAGAAATGGGTCGCAAGTTCTTCTGCTTTACGTAGTTCTTCTTCTGATATATAATTGAGCGATTGTGATATATCTAATTGACATAAGACTTCCATGAGTGAACCGTTAGCAATATCCATAAAGTGCAGACGTTCCTTAATAGCCATACGCCCCATTCCTTCTGCTAAATTTGAAGGTATGGAAATCGTTGCGCGACGCATTTGATTACAAAGGGCGTATTGCTCGTGAGAAGGGTATTTCTTTAGCAAAGAATAGACATAAAGAGTCAAATCTTTTGCTGCTTTGTAAGCATCTAAGTTTTTATAAAAGAAATCGTTCATACTCTATTTAATTGTAAAACAAATCTCCCTATTTTATTTGTAAAACTATTCTCCCTTCACCCTTCACCCTTCACCGAATCGGCTTTTGCCGATTCAGCCTCAAGTTGTCGGGCCCTTTCCTCGGCCATGCGCTCTGCGTCGGCTCGCATCTGGGCCTCTAATAACTCCTCGGCACGGCTTGTCCAAGGACGCTTGCCAAAGATTTTTTCAACATCCTCGGCGAAGATGACTTCGCGGTCTACCAAGAGCTGTGCTAACTGGGCGTGCCCTTCGGCATGCTCCGTTAGAATCTGCTTGGCACGGTCGTATTGCTCATTGATCATCTTCAGCACCTCGTCGTCCATGAGCTTGGCCGTCTCTTCCGAATAAGGACGCTGGAACTGGTATTCGGCATTGTTGTAGTAGCAGACATTGGGCAGTTTATCCGACATACCCGCATAGGCAATCATGCCATAGGCCTGTTTGGTGGTACGCTCCAGGTCGTTCATGGCTCCTGTTGAGATATGGCCAATGAAGAGTTCCTCAGCTGCACGGCCACCAAGCAATGAGCACATCTCGTCCAGCATGGCCTCCTTCGTTTGCAGCACACGCTCCTCAGGCAGGTACCAGGCGGCGCCGAGAGCCTGACCACGGGGTACGATGCTGACCTTTACCAATGGGTTGGCAAATTCTGTGAACCATGAGATGGTGGCGTGTCCGGCCTCATGAATGGCGATGGAGCGCTTCTCCGATTCGGTCATCACCTTCGTCTTCTTCTCCAAGCCACCGATGATACGGTCTACGGCATCGAGGAAATCTTGCTTGCCCACCTTCTCGCGGTTGAAACGGGCGGCAATCAAGGCGGCCTCGTTGCAGACGTTGGCAATATCGGCACCCGAGAAGCCTGGTGTCTGACGTGACAGGAAATCCACATCCACATCGTCAGCCAACTTCAAGGGCTTCAGATGAACGTGGAACACTTCCTTGCGCTCGTTCAGGTCGGGCAGGTCAACATGTATCTGGCGATCGAAACGTCCAGCGCGCAGCAGGGCAGAGTCGAGCATGTCGGCACGGTTAGTTGCAGCCAGGGTGATGATGCCCGAGTTGGTACCGAAACCGTCCATTTCTGTCAACAGGGCGTTCAGGGTGTTTTCGCGCTCGTCGTTGCCGCCCATAGCAGGATTCTTCGAACGGGCGCGGCCTACGGCATCAATCTCGTCGATGAAGATGATACATGGAGCCTTCTGCTTGGCTTGTTCAAACAGGTCGCGCACACGGCTGGCGCCCACACCGACGAACATCTCAACGAAGTCGGAACCCGACATGGAGAAGAACGGAACACCGGCCTCACCGGCTACAGCCTTGGCCAACAAGGTCTTACCCGTTCCCGGAGGCCCTACCAGCAGGGCTCCCTTGGGAATCTTTCCACCCAGTTCGGTATATTTCTGGGGATTTTTCAGGAAGTCGACAATCTCCTGCATCTCCTGCTTGGCTCCTGCCTGTCCAGCTACGTCTTTGAAGGTGATGCCCAGTTCGCCACCTTTCTCATACATCTTTGCCTTTGACTTGCCCACGTTGAACATGCCACCGCCGAAACCGGCGCCGCCACCCATACGGCGGAAGAAAAGCATCCAAAGGCCAAAGATAATAATAAGAGGTAGCAGACTGTAGAAGAGGTCGCCGATAACGCTGCCTCCCGCCTTGTTGTCATAGCTGAGCTTGCCGGTGAACTTCCCCTCGCTCTTCATCTTGTCGACGAATTGCTCCACTTGGTCAACAGAGCCTATCTCAACGTCCACATAAGGGGTGGTGCCCGTCTGCTTGTGTCCTTGCTTGAAGACATCGCGAATATGCTCTGCCTTCACATACATCTTCAGCGTATTCTGGTTCTTGTTTACCACAATCTTGTCGGCATAGCCGCGCTCCACAAATGCTTTGAAGTCGGTATAGGTCGATTCGGTGTGGACTTGTCCCGCAGCCACGCCGTCGCCCGGGCTGTTCAGCCAGAGCAGGCCCAAGGTAAGGATGGCGATGAAGTAAATCCAGTTCATGTTGAACTTGGGCATATTCATCTTCGGCCCATTGTTGCTATTTGGTCTTTTCTGTTCCATCAGATTTCAATCTTCGGTGTTCAATCTTTATTGTTCTGCCTGATTTTGCTTGCTTTGTTACAACGGATTCTTCAATCCAAGTCGGGAATACGAGTCAGCTTGGCATCATCCCAAAGATGCTCCAGGTCATAGTATTCGCGTACGTCGGGCAGGAAAATGTGTACCAATACGTCTGTATAGTCCATTGCCACCCATTGCGCATTGCCCAGCCCGACAACGTGTGCAGGCTTCTCGCCCAACTCCTTTCGGGCGAATTCGCCTACGGAATCGGTAATGGCCTCTACTTGAGATGGTGAGTTTCCCTGACAGATTACGAAATAATGGCAAATAGTGCCGTCAATACCAGAAAGATCTGCAACGACGATGCCGGAGCCTTTCTTTTCCTGTATACCTTTTGTAATGGTCTCTACTAACTGTTTTGTTTGTTTCATTCGTTTGTTTGCTTAACTGCATGCAAAGATAGTGGTTTTTCTCCGATTCAGCCCAATAATCGCAGAAAATTTGAGCATTTTTAAAAAAATCTCCCGAAAAGTTTTGGCAGTTTCAGAAAAAGTAGTACCTTTGCACCCGCAAATCAGAAATTGGGGTATGGTGTAATGGTAACACTACAGATTCTGGTCCTGTCATTCTTGGTTCGAGTCCGAGTACCCCAACAACAGAAACCGCCAAGTCGCTGTAATCAGTAACTTGGCGGTTTTCCTTTTCTTCAAGTACTAATCATCCTTTGATTCGTACTTCTCGCGCATTCTCTTGATTCGTAGCAGCAGGTTTTTATAGTGCAGCGCATTCACGCCGTCGGCCTTCTGTTCTTTCAGGTAACTCTCTATCTTGTCGAGATGCTGTTCTAAATAGAGCATTGCATCTGAACGCTGAAGAAGGGTATAGGTCGTCTTTTCCTTATCTTGCATGGCAGGATTGAACCACTGGAGGAGGTTGTCGACATAGACGCGCTGCTGATTGCGACGAAGGTCGTTGATGACCTCGTTTTGGTCGTCCAGAGGCTTCCACACCAGATTGAAAACATCGTTGAGATACTCGTCGGCAGCGTAGGTTTGAGCTGAACGCAGGTGATTGTTGTGGATGGTTATGATAATGTTGGGAGCCTGCAGGGTGGTGATGATTGCTTGCTGGCGCGAACGGATGTCGCTGACATAATCGGTCCCCAGTTTGTTAACCACAGATTCTGGATAGAGCCACATAGGGGCTTCCAACACATTGCGGCCGAGCCACTCAAGAGCTTCGCGTTGCAGCTGGCGGGGAACGTATTCTACGCGATTCAGGTCGGGGGTGTTGTTGCTGTAGCGGCCGATGAGATAGTTCTGGATATGGCCTATGTAGCGCTGGTACTGTGAGCGCACGGCACTATGAATCTCGCTTAGATCGTCATATTGCCCGTCGGGTTGGGCTGTCCATTTCTCAATGTTCTGCATGACGCGCTTCAAGTTCTGGATACCGTATTCGTTGGCCTTCATCTGGTTGTCGCCCAGATCTTCAGTCTGTGAGCGGGGATCCATGCCGCGCCCTTCGTCGCCAACCCACCACAGACGGCGGTTGTTCTTGAGCACCTTTGACACTTCGGCCCTTAAGGCTTTCTTCTCCTTAGCCGGATCTTTGAACTCGGGACGATACTGATAGCCCCACTTGATAGCCCACATATCGTAGTCGTTGATGCGGGGGAAGAGCCCCTTTTCCGATATTTTGTCTTCGGGTTGGGCCACATAGTTGAAACGGGCATAGTCCATGATGCTCGACGTGTGGCCGTTCTTTTCTACCCATGCTTTGTCGCGCAACTTCTCCACGGGTGTGGCCTGCGAGGCAATCATGTTGTGGCGAAGACCTAATGAATGGCCTACCTCGTGGCTGGAGACAAAGCGGATGAGCTGTCCCATGAGCTCGTCGCTGAACTCCATCTTCTGGGCACGTTTATCCAGTGGGCCGCATTGTACCATATACCATTTCTTGACAAGGTTCATGACGTTATGGTACCAGCAGACATGAGCCTCGATAATCTCGCCCGAGCGGGGGTCGACGATGCGTGGGCCGTAGGCGTTCTCCGTCTCTGACGGCAGGTAGCGTATCATAGAGAAACGGGCATCGTCGATAGACATGGTTGAGTCATTCTCGGGCCATTCCTTACCCACAATGGCATTCTTGAAGCCTGCAGCTTCGAAGGCCTTGTTCCAGTCGTCGATACCCATCTTCAAGTACTTCACCCATTTCTTGGGGGTGGCAGGGTCGATATAGTATACAATCTGCTTCTTGGGCTCCACCAACTTGCCGGCCTTGTAGGCGGCAGGGTCTTTGGGCTCCAGACGGTAGCGCATGATGATGGATTCGTGGTTAGTGGTCTGCTGTTCGTCGCTAAACTCCGTAATCTTGTTATTGAAGTATCCTACACGCTCGTCTTCGTATCGTGGCTGCATGGGATTCTCAGGCAGTAGCACGATGCTGGTGTTCAGCGAGAGCGTAGCCGAGCCGGTCTTCGAGGCTGGCGTACGTCCAGGGGTCATGCCATAGGTGCGCAGCGTCTGGATTTCGAGATTGATGGGGTAGGTCTTGATGCTGTCGATGAACGTGCGGTCGTTCTGCAGTCCGCCGAGGCTCAGCGTAGTGCGGTCGCTGGCCGAGAAACTGGTTACCTTATTATCCGACATGAGCCACTTGGTGACGTTGATGAGTTGGGCCTTCGTTTTGGGATTACGACCAATGACCTCGAACTTGTAGACGATGGGGTCTACCGTCGACTGCTTTAATGAGATGGCAATGCGGTCGGTAGGCTTGGCATAGCTCGACTGCACATATTCACGCAGGAAGAGCGCTTTGTCATTGTATTGCTCAAGGTAGACGGCCGAGCGGTTCACCTCCTCGCCACTGAACATCTTGAAGTCCTGAGGTACGCTGGTGAAGCGCGTCACACAGAGCATCATGCGGCCAATCAGTTCATCGGGCACTTCCAAGTACCAGTCATCCTTGATGTGGCGCACGGTAAAGAGACCTTCGCGCATACTGCCGCCCTCCTTCACAATCTTGTGGTAAGGGTCTTTGTGGTCTTTGACGGTGGTGTCGTTACAACATTCTTCCTTCTTCTCTTCCTTTTTCTTATGCGCCTTGACGGTGTCGGCCTTGACAGTATCCGTCTTGGCAACAATGGTATCTTTCTTGGCAACGACAGTGTCTGTCTTGCTGGTATCTGCAGAAGTACCAACGGTAAAAGGTGAGCTACTAAAGGTAGATAATGAGGCTGCGATTTGTACGCAGACAAGCAGCAGGGCTGCTAATGTTAGGTTCTTGGTTATTGTTTTCATGCTTGCAAAGGTACAACAAAAAGAGCTATAACTCGCAAGACGGTATGAATAATTATGCTTCTTTTACAATTACCAAGCAATGACCATGTCAAAAAATAAAGAGGATGCGGTAATCACATCCTCTTTATCTTCGTGTCCAACAGACCGATTACTCTGCATCAGTGGCAACGGGACGACGCTTCTCCTTGATACGGGCAGCCTTACCAGTGAGCTTGCGCAGATAGTAAAGCTTAGCGCGACGAACCTTACCAACCTTGTTCACCTCGATAGACTCGATATTGGGAGACTCGATGGGGAAGATACGCTCAACACCCACAGTGCCCGACATCTTGCGAACGGTGAAACGCTTCTTGTCACCATGGCCACAGATCTTGATGACTACGCCACGGTAGAGCTGAATACGCTCCTTTGAACCCTCGATAATTTTGTAAGCGACAGTGATAGTGTCACCAGCCTTGAACTCTGGGAACTTCTTGCCGGTTGCAAATGCTTCTTCAGCAACTTTAATTAAATCCATTTGTAACTTAAAGTAATTAAATTTGTTGTATCGTTCCAACGCAACATAACAGGCAACTCGTGACTTCCTGCCATCGGTTACGCCGAAAAGCGGCTGCAAAGGTACGAAGAAACAAAGAAAAAACCAAGAGAAAATCTTGTTTTTTCATAATTTTTATGTATATTTCCTCTATAAAAGTTTAGACCATCCCTCTCTTTTCCGTTTATAACCGCTATTTTGGTTCACAAATCCACACGATTGCCTTGCCAGCATCTTTCAGACATTGTTTTTTTTTGTCAACAAACAATTTCCTCTGCGGGTTTGACTATCCCCGACACTTGTCCTATGCCTTCTAAAGCATTGGCTTGTTTGCACACTGGCCGTTGGTACTATAAATATGGTTCTCCCTACGAAATTATTTGTCCAAGAAAATAATTCGTTTCACCCCCGTTTTGACAACTTTTACACCTTCATTCGGCTAAAGCAGTAATCCCTACGCAGCCGATTCATCTTCCCTTTTCACTCAGTTCATGCTCCCTTTTCACTCGGGTGCTGTACCTTATTGACATGACTTATGAAGTGCCAAGAGCACTCGTTCGTTGAGAAATAGATGGGCGAATGTCTGGACGTTTGAATTTTTCTGCTTACTTTTGCACAATGTGTTGCAGGTGCAAGCATGAAAACTTTGAAAGAAAAGAGATAAGAGGCGAGAAAGCCCCTTATCTCTCTATTTAATTACTTAACTGAAATTGTCTTTCCACAGTGGATGTATATGCCAGGGATAGTAGGTCTTTTCTTACCTAATTTAATTCCTTGCAAGGAATACCAATAACTGTCAACAACTGTTGTTGTGGTATCTGTATCTTTGACACCGTCCACCACTTCTTCTACAAATACTGGTGTATATGTATGATTACCATCTACAGCGACTCGTATAGCGGCCTCATTGGAAATTTTCTCTCCGTCACAAAGCCATGACTCAAGAACGTAACCTTGAATGGGTACAGCTGAAAGCAACAGTGTCTCACCCCATGAATACGAACCAGATCCGAAGCCGGTAATCATGCCGAGGTCGCTGTCACAGTCAATGACGACATCACAATCAATGGGTGTAAATATCGCCCTCAGTGTGGCAGCACCCGTGACGTCATACTCAAGTGTAGCATTGCGCGACACTGTGGTACCTTCAACTTGCCATTCAGTAAAGCGATAGCCCTCGGCAGGTGTAGCAGTCATCTTGACGCGACCATAGTCGTAGTCGGCGGTTACCCTGTCAATAGAACCCGCATCGATATCAGGGCCAACCAGCATTTCCAGATGGGCTTTTACTGCTATGTCTTCAGTCCATAATACCTCAAGCTCACTCTGTGGGTCAGCCTGCACTCCAGTCAGGTCACGCAACCTGTCGCACCATACCCTCATGCTGTGCAGGCCAGGTTTCGGCTCTATCTTTGACATGTCAATTACAAACGTTGCCTTATCGTCATCGGCATAAGTTTCCATACATAGTTTGGTGTCGTAGGCAAAGGCTGTCTTTGTATCGCCGCCGACAATGATAGAATAACGGTTCTTCTTCATCGCAGCCATGGGGCGTGTAAAGTAAACCAGCGCCTTGACGACAGGTTGTTTGGTAGTTGTGCCAGGGAACACCTCTGTGCCGTCCTCTGTAAACAGCCGAATGTTCATGACCTTTGCTTGCTGTCCAGATATCTCATCGAAGATCAGCTGGTAGCTTTCCGTGGTATGGCGTAGTGAGTCGGCAAAGTGCAAGTTGTTCTCATATATGATGGAATAGTCCTGCTGTACCATGCGGTCTGTTTGCCAGAAGTTTGCCGCACTCATTATCATGCCGTCACTCTGTCGTACCACCTTTGACAATATCATTTTACCGTTCGTGGGGTCGTGGAGACGTCCGTATACCCATCCCTCAGCCGTAGCATTAACGTTGAGCGTGTAGGTGCGGGCTGTGCCATTGATATCAATACTACCGCTAACATCGGTCACAGACAGTTCTTGTGAACCGTCTGCAGGCCATATCATATCAGGCGTGCCACTGGCATTCATAATCTCGCTTACAAGGAACATGTCAGCTTCGGCTAAGGCATTAATCTTATAGTCGAGATCTGTGGGTAGCAGGGCGTCTTCATCGGCATTATCAAGCATGGCGACGTCAGAAATCTTGCTCATGTCCTTCACTGTGCGCACAAGGTTCTTTGGCGTAAAGACAGTCTTGTCTACAGCAGTGCTGCCAACGGTGAATGACCAATTGTCAGAAAGGTGTCCCATTTCATCTGTGCCATAGAAGAAACGGTTCAGACGGCTGCTTCCTGAAGCGATAGTATCGATTGATATCTCGGTAAACATCACGTCTGCGGGTGACTGCCGAAGACCGTCGTTCACCTGCTGGCTATAGAGCTGCTCATAGCCAATCTCGCTGCCTGAGGTGTTGGAGAGAACCACTGGTGCAGTGCTCGATACCTTTACTGTTGTAACGTCAACCTTACCGGGATTGGTCACCAACACAGCCATCTCGGTCGGCTCCATCGATTCGATGCTACTGGTGGACGGGTCGTCGGCCATGAAGTTGTGCTGCATGAAAAACATGACTTTTATCTTACCACGAGGAGACACCACAATCTTAGTCTGAGATAGTGATGCAGCATTGCTAATCTTGGTTTGCTGGTCAATATAGGTGATGTAACCGGAAGCAAGATAGTCTCTCATCCCTTCTACTGCCGCCTCGTCCTTAGGAGTAAACTTCAGTAGCAGCGTTCCCTTGGTATTGCCAGCTAAGGTATATCCGTCGGCTGTCTTTGTAAAGCCTGTGTATGCACCTTCGCTGACGCTAAATACATCGGTAGAGTCCTCGTATGTGTAATAACCCATAATCTCTGGATAGAAGTTCAAGTGATTGAACATACCCTCCTGTCCGTTCTTTACTTCAAGTACGGCTTCCACAGTCTGTCCCACGTAGATCTTGCTGACGTCCCCAATGAACGTCAACTTCATATATGAATCATAAGTGGGCAATGGGATGTCAATATTGGGATCTTCTTTCTCAATTTCTATAGAGTCATTATCGAAGTCGAACGGCTTATAGTCGATGGAGTCAGAGTCCTGAGGCTCTGGCTTTATCGGCTCTATAACCTCAGGTTTCATCGTTCCATCTCCACAGCCCATAAGTACCTGATAGGTATCTTCTTCTGAGAAGTTTTCGCCATTGATACTGAACCCATACTTCATCAGCAAGGCGGCTATGCTACGCTGGCGGCGCTCTTCTGGAGAACTATAGGATAGGTCTACCACCCACGACTCCTTGGGGTAGAGGATGGTGGGCAGATTCGTCAACTGTTTCAAATTGACGCCGGGCACCTTAGGAAGTGTCAGACCCATATTGATGGCTGGACGTGAGCCAACATTGGTGATGGTCATAGCGTAAATCGTGTCGTTACAGCCCAGTACATCGTATTCTGGCAACTGGGGCACGACAATAGCCTGTGGTGCATCATAATCGATATCAAGATCGCCCGAAAGTTTATATTCGCCGGTTTCCATGTCAGTGCTGGCTATAAAGTTAGTAAGCACAGCCTTGTAAGGCAGATAAAGATTGACGGTTAGTGTCTCGCTTGGTCCCACTACTAACTGAGTTCTCACAGTCTTGTGGCGATCGGCAGAGGCCTCCACGTTATATACACCTGCGGCCAGCCCTGTGGCAGTCCACTTACCGTTGGCATCAGCCGTGCCACCGGCCACTTGTGTGCCATGGATATTAGTCACCTTAATAGCAGCTCCACTGACATGACTGAAGCCGCGGTCTGACTTGCTATAAACATCATGTGTCTGTACGATAATCTGTGATGGAACCTTAGGCTCAATAACGCCATCATCGCCACCATCGTCTTTCTTTTCAACAATTTTGACAGTGACGTTGAGCAACTTCGGTGTTCCACTTTCAGGTGTTAGCAGTACTGACGAGGCATAGCTGTGATTAGGCACTAAGCGGCTGTTGTGGGTCAATTGTAAATACAGAACCGTCGACTCGCCTGGAGCCAGTGACTTCAGTGTGCGTCCGCTGAGGCTTCTCAGCCATGTCGAAGCTGCGGGGATACTCAGGGCTATCTGCCCTGTTGCACGCATACCGTAGTTGGTCAACTTTACGCTCACTTGGCGGCTGGTCTCCTCCAGCAGTGTGGTAGAGATAGTCTGCGGCGAGAGACTCAGATTGCCCGTTGTGGCGCGGCAGAAGTAGTTAATCTGTAGGCTGGCCGATACACCCTGTCGGCATTTGGCCGTAATCATAAAGTTTACCGCGGTTCCAGTCATACTCTTTTTGGGGGTGACAGTATAGCCTATGGTGACAGTCTCGCCAGCAGCTATTGATTGGGGAATGTTGTTGAATTCCAGCAGGCAGCCGTCGGGTAGGGTGTTATGGGTCAGCACAATGCCGTCAATAACTTTGCCCGATGTGTTCTTCAGTGTTAGCTTGCCGCTCCGCTGGTAATCCACGTTTTCTATCCATCGTGTTTTGTCGGCTGTGAATTGCATGTTCCAAACGTTAATGTTGCACGACAGCGGTGAGTCTGTCTGTCCTATCGCTAAAGCCATGACTTTCATGATGCCAGCGGCTGAGCGGTCGATGGCTACCTGCGTGCGGAACAACCCGTCAGCTCCCATCCGCGTATCGCCATAGGTGCGCTGGCCACTTCCTTTCAGAGTGACACGAATAGTCTGTCCATTGAGGCGACCAGCCACACGTCCTGTTACGGTGACGAGCTCACCAGGCAGATAAGACTCGCGGTTAGTAGCAATACTCTCAACACTGAAGGGTGCAGCCACGAAGACACGTTTGAAGTTTCTTGATACGTTATTGGAGGTAGAAAACTCCGGTATCTTGTTGTCGCTATTGACACGGGCGTAGAGCCAGTAAGTGCCTACCTGCTCAGGAATGACGGCCGTAAACTTAAATTTCTCTATTTCCCCAACAGTCAGCTCACGTTCTGTGTATACTGTCGTGATGTGAGTACTCTTGACACCCTGACGCAAAGAACTGGCAGTAGCGAGGTAGAAGTCAATGCGCATACCGGCAGGCAGGATAGCCGTACCTTCGTTGCCCACCTCAGCATAGAGCGTGGCGGGAATGCCGGCATACAGTTCGTCGCCGTCATAATCTACAGACAGACAAACGGCATCAGGCAGGGTGCGATCGCTGATGCGCAAGGTCAGTGCAGCCGGCTCTATATCCTGTGCAGTGGCCGTGAGCGTCACCATGCGCTCATCGCCTTCGTTCTCGTTCTTGGCAGCATGCACGGTAAAGGTTGCAGTATAGCTGCCCGATGGGATTGTCACCGACGTCGGCAGCGTCACTCCATTGTCGCTACTATTTAGAGCGACGGTGAGGCTATTGGCTGTGGAAGCCACGTAACGGCGTACTGTAATAACGGCAGAGCCTCCTTCGGCAATCGAATTGACACGCGATGTCAGCGTCAGGTAGGGCGCCTCGTCGTCGCTGATGCGCAGGTTGGTAGTGGCATAGGCCCGGTCGCCGCTGGGGGCATAGGCACTGCTGCCGTCGATATATAGCTGTGCAGTGATGGCTGCTGAGCGTTCTCCGTCAACAGTCGTGTTGTCGAGAATGCTTACGGGTACCTCTATCGATTTCGATTCAGCGGGGAATACCGCTGTCGACGAATTCAATACTACGTCAGAACGTGAACAGGCGAGTTTGACCTTCATGGCTTTGTCGATGCTGCGGTCACGGGTAATAATTAGTGTCGATGCCGACTGACCTGCATTCTCTGCTACTACCGACGGTGTTGCCACGGCACTAATGGCTGGACGGTCGTCGTCAAGAAGTTGTATTGATACGGATGCCGACTGATAGTATGACGGCAATCCAGAGAATCGTACGCTGCCGTCCAGTTGCGGTGTGCCGTCGTGGATAGCCGTAAGCGTCACTTGTCCGCTGGCCTTTCCTGAAGGAATTGTAATGGTGCGTGGTTTGGTGAATCGGTGAGCCGCCGAACATGACAGTTCGAAAGAAAGATCGCTGGTAAGTTCCCCTCCACGTGTAGCGGTAATAATAATTTGTTCACCCTCATGGATTGCGGATGCCGAGGTTGTCAGTGTCAGCGGATCTTTGTCATCATCAATGCGTCTCAGGTGAACCCGCTGCTCACTGTAGCCGTGGGCGGCAGGAATAGTAACGTCGCACTCATTGGTGCGTACGATATTGTCGTCAACACTGTATATGCGGAACGATACGCCCTCAGAGCCTGCGGGTATGGTGACAGTTTGTGGCAAAACGTAATCGCCGAGGCGCAGCAGATTTTCCACGTCGCAGTTCACTTGAAATGTTTCCGAGTGAGACCAGTCGCCAGTTCGCTTGAGCGTCATTGTTATGTAGTCGTATGTCCACCACTTATTATAGACACTGCGGTAGTAGCGTCCCTCGTTGACAGTGGTTTTGTCGCATGTCAGCATCAGCAGTTTAACCAGTGTCACCGTGGCTTCAGAATAGGCGCTATTGTTCCAGTCGTCAACCATCAGCTCACCAGTGTCGTGGTTGGGCGTCATCTCAACGTAAGCCTTCACCTCACCGTCGATATGTGGAGCAGATGGCACGGTGAACTCCAGCGATCGTTTGATGCTGCTGTTAGCGGCAAGGGTGGTTGTCACGGCAACATTGCCTAAGAGGCAGCGCTGGCCGGTGACCACACTCTCCAGATAGTATTTCTCTGTCCATCCGGCACGGGTGGGGCCGTTGCCTATATTACGGGCCTCATAGCCAATAGTCACTTTTCCGTTTGGGGACAGCGTCGCAGGGCTGATGGTGACATTGGCAGCTTCGAGGTCTGGCAGGTCTTCGCGCGACACGGTGTATATACACTCCGCCGTTTGGCTGGTGGCAATGTTGTTGCCTTTCTTATCGGTTAACACAACGTTGCTAACTTTTACAGGATAGTTTTGCTTGCCTTTGTCTTGAGCTGACATGGGCAACCTCAGCAGGATGCCGCTGTTGCCAGCAATGACGTTGTTGTTGCTACTATAGACCACAACCCTATAGGTGGTGGTGGCAGCCGTCGCGGAGTGTACGCTGACAGAGTGGCCATTGCGAGTGAGGCGTTGCGTAGGGCAAGGTGTGCCGTTCTGCGGCATGGCGAATGGTAACTCGATATCGAACTGTACTGCGTATACTTCGTCACTGTTGTTCATCGAGATGGGCACGTTGACAGTGCGGTTGACACCACCCTCGAAGTCGTTCATCACTATCACGTTCTCACGGTCCTGAGCCTGGATAGTGAGCGTGGCAGCTATCATGGCGAACACGAGCATGAAAAGTCGCTGCGCGTTCAAAACTTGAAAAATCTTTTTCATACTATTATATTGAGCCTCCTACCCTTCTTATTTCTTAAGTATTTTCACTGTCTTGCTCTCTCCGTCGGCATCAGTAGTACGCACGATGTAGATACCCGGCGCTAGACGGGTCTCCACGACGGTAGTGCCGTTGGCTGTAGTGGTCACCGTACTGACAGCCGTCGTCTGCCCGATAGCTGATTTCACTTCACGGGCTTCAGCGTCGGCACAATTCACGGAAACAGGTCTGGCACTACGCGACATAGAGAGCAGTGCCGTCGTCTTACCGGCGGGAATGACGGCACCCGTTGGTGAGTAGATGACATAGCGCGATCCTGTGGCGGTATTCTGACCCACCATGTGGAAGTCGCGGTTGTTAAGCAACAGACTCACCTCGTCGGTCTTCACACCATCGATTTCTATATCGACAGCAGCCACTTCGGTAGTCGTATAGGCTGCTATGCGTTCATTCTGCTCATATACCCAGAACTGGGCATTCTCTATCGCATCATCCTCATCGTAGCCAGTACCACGGGCGAGGTTAGCCTGACGGGCTGCGTTAGGCAGTCCTAAGATGATGTTGATGGTACAGACAATATCCTGAACGTTGATAATCTTGTCCACATAGGTATTGGCAGCCCATAAATTGAAGGGCTGAGCCGTTGCCAGTATGTAATTGAGCGTATGCTGCACATCGAGAATGTTGACACTGCCGTCAATATTGGCATCGCCAAGCGTGATGTCGAACATTGCTGGACATGCCGACCAACGTTGCCATTCACCATTGCTTACCAAGGCCACACGGGTCTTGTCCTCTAAGGTGATGGTGCCGCTCTGCCAAGGTGTAAACTTCCACCCCTGTCCTTTGCCATTATAACTGTAGGTACCGTAAATGGTGGTAGGTTCGTGGATGTCTACTACTTGCACATCAGCCATGAGGCTGTTGTCATTGGCTTTGGCATCGTAATAGAAAAGCGACTGCAGGTTTAGTGTCACTTTCGAACCGACAGAGGCGGTCTGCATGCTGGCGTCTGCAGAGGTAATATCTGCGACAAAGCCTTCACTGGCTCCAGATGAACTGTTATCGAATGTACGGTATTGACTCTTCAGGTTGACCGTCGTCAGTGTGTTTGGTAGTGTGCCCGACACTTGGCTGATACGGTTATGACTCAAATCGAGGGTACGTAATTTAGGCATGCGTGCGACGAGAGGTGCTACGTCACCGGTAATATTGTTGCGACTTAAATTGAGATAAGTAATCTCCGAGAGCGCTGGCATCCAGTCGGTGCTCAGTTCTCCGCTGTAGGCGTGGTTAGACAGGTCGATTTCCGTCACGCGGTGGTCAACGAAGGTAACGCCGGGGAAGTCGCTCTCGTATGCGCCCTCGCGCTCGAAGTTCCAGTATCCGTTGAGTCCTAAGTGGTCACTAATCAATTTGAGTGCTGCCAGATCGCCAGCATCAATGGGGTGGGGCGACAAGATGACATTTTCAAACCGATGTTCGGTCCACTCTGTACCGCAGCGAGCACGGATACAGAACGTGTGGCTACCCGTCAGCGTAAGAGAGTTGATGGCGTAGTTTGTGCGAGAGATACCGTTGCCGCCGTCTTGACCTTCTCCGGAGATGATCTTTCCTTGGCCGTAGCCAGGGTCGGTGTCCCAGTAGTACTCCACGCGGTCTATCAGACCATCGTCGGCCATCACTGTAAAGCTGATCTTGAAGTCATCGTTCATACTCGATGTGGGTACGGTAAGAAGAGTGAACACCGGCGTGGGGTCAACGATGACCGGCTCCGCGAGAGTAACAGAATGAACCGACGTCACCCAGTAGCCAAGCGCACTTTGGGCGCGGATGACGAGTGTGTGATTGCCGGCGGCAAGCCCCTCGGTACTGACAGAGACGGGGGTCTTCCAAGCTTGTTGAACATAGCCATTGTCAGACTGCAGTGCCGTAGCCTTTGTCCATCCAGGATCGCTGTCCCAGAAGTATTCTACACGGGCTAGGCTGTTGAGGTTCGAGAGTATGTATTTCACTTGCAGTGTTTCGCCGGCTGTTGCCGTTTCTGGAACAGACATTTCCGAGAATACCGGCACGTCGATAACGCAAGAAGGTCGGCTACTCACAGTACCGCTCACTGTCCAGTTGTAGCTGTTGCTTTGGTCAATGTTCTTTGAGGCATAACTGTTGCTAATTGTAACATTGCGGATGATCCGGTTAGTATTGTTACTTATCTTGCCAAACACCCAGGCGCGATCGATGCTCACGCTGTTTTCCTGGATATTGATGTCACCTAATACCCACAGACCTTTTATCGTTACATTACCCGAGGTAATGTTAATGTCGGCGGTAATATAGTTGTCGAAGTTGTAGCCCAAGTTACCTACAATCATCACTTTCTTACTTACATTCTGCACATTGGATGCCTGCGGATAGCCTACGCGATCTACCATCAGGATGTCGCCGTCCTTAACCATGTTGCTGGCCATGGCGGCATTGATGTCGGCAAAGTCGTAGCGGATGGGCGAGCAGTTACCGATAGTCCACTTACGCCCCTTGTATCCGTCGAACTCGTAGGCAGAATCATCGTACGACAGGATGATGTTCTCGAACTCATGCTCCGTCCACTCCGAACCACAGAGGGCACGTATATACAAGGTGTGGCTGCCGGTCATATCGGTGCAGTCTAACTTAAAGTTTGTACGGGAGATGCCGCTGCCAGTGTCGTGGCCCTGGTCAACGATGATATGGCCGTTCAGATAGCCAGGATCAGTATCCCAGAAATACTCCACCCAGTCAATCGTTCCACCATCTGCTACTACAGTGAACGTTATCTTGAAGTTGTCATTGTAGCCGCTGGTTGGAACGGTCAGCACAATAAATTCCGGCTTTGGGGGGATCGGTTCCGTTACAGTGACATACTCAACCGAGGTTACCCAGTAACCACTGGCACTGCGGGCACGAATAACAAGACGGTGGCCGCCAGGCTCAAGACCGTCGGTTGAAACAGGCAATGAATTATTATAGGTATTGGTAATATAGTCACCAGTAGCCTTTCTAAGTGGCGTAGCCTTTGTCCATCCAGGGTCAGTATCCCAAAAATACTCCATATAGGTTATTTCTGTTACATTTGAGATAGCAAACTTTATGGGCAAAGATTCTCCCGCAACTACAGTTGTGGGGACTATCAACTCTGAGAAAACCGGCATATCAGTAATATATGGAGGTGTATCGGTAATGCTGTTGGTAATCGTCCAGTCGTAGCCGGCACTGTCGTCTACTCCCTTGGTGACGAAGCATTCATTAATCTTTGCATAGTCACAAATATAGTCCTCGTCACCCATAATTATACCATACACGGCACAGCGCTCTATAGTAGCATAATCGTCACGAACATAAATATCGCCAGTTATACGTAACCCCGCCACCGTGACATTAGCAGACTCGATATACAGGTTACTACCATTGATTACAGAAAAATCGGCTCCAGATATCCAGTAAGAGTTATTACCAACTATCTTTACGGATTTATTTACCGTTTGCGCATCAGATATAGATGCCAGGTCAACCAACAAAATGTCACCGTCCTTCACCTCGTCGCTGGCCATAGCAGCATTGATGTCAGCGAAATCGTAGCGGATAGGGTCATAGCTTCCTATCATCCATGTGCGACCGTTGTAGCCAGGAAAATCAGACTGGCTCTGTACTCGTCGAATCTTACCTCTGGTTGTACCTGATACATAAGTGTAAGTATCTGCCTCGGTGTCAAGGTAGACGGCATAACCCTCACCGTCGTCAGGGGCGGTAATGTCGCCGTACTGAGTGACGTTGCTGCCTCCGTAGACGCCGATGGCCGTCAGACAGCCGTCGGATGAGGCCAGTTGCGAATTGACGCTTGCCGTAGCATCAATATAAACAGTGGCTCCGTTGGATACCTTCAGCAGACAGCCGCCACCGGTAAACGAAGCGTTGTTGCTGATAGTTCCGTTGGTAAACCTAACGTCGGTCTTAACCTCTAATGTTGTGGTACGATCAGTAGCAGAACTGAACTGCGACAAATCCACCTGAGGAATACCGACAGGAATAATTACCGATTCCTGGCGACGAGCTCTCTTTCGACCGCCCTGCGCAGCGGCTTTTACCGGACTCTTGGCTGCAAGATTGTCGAGATATGCCTGCAGGTCGTCATTCACCTGACTATTGGCAGACACCGACATGCTTGTCAGCAGCAGCACGGCCACTGACATCAGCCTTTTGAAGTGTTTCTTAATCATAAGCAGTTATCGTTTTTTTTGTTCCTATTTTACTGTACATTTCTTGCCATTAATGATGTAGATGCCCTTAGGCAGCCGTGACAGGTCGTCCGTGTCGACGCGACGGCCTTGCAGGTCATACACCATGTATCGACCATCCTGTCCGCCGACGTCCGCCTTTGCTGATATGCCGGTGGTGGCACCGTCACGGATGACAACCTGTATCGGACTATTACGGACAATCCTCAGCCGATAGGGATAGGCATACCATCGGAAAGGCGGCAGCACGTAGTCGTCAGTGGTGGGATACCACAGCGAACCGCCAAGCATGCAGCGGAAACCTGAACTTTTCAGACTGGTACGCTGGTTGTAGTTGCCCTTGATGACCAGCAGATTGTCCAACGTCTGCGTGTTCTCCTTCTGTTCTGACATTTGCGACGCATCAAAGCTTATCGTATATTTCCCCGTTTTCTTCGCGCGTATTAAATAAGGTGTATTCGCCAGCAGGTCGCCGTCGTCGGCTGTCAGCAGCGTGGCTTCTATCTGTGTGTTGCCGTCTGTTTTGGAAGCCCCCGTCAGCCGAGCCACCTCAAAACAGGCACTCCAATCGCTATAATTTAGTGTGAAAGGCACGTACAGCGACTGCCACTCCGTATTTCGGAACTGCCGAGTGTAAGCCGTCTCTGTCAACACGTCTTCCGTATCGTCAAATGAATTGAGGTAGTCCTGCAGGTCATCGCCACTGCCTTCATAAGGTTCATAACCGATATCATCTGGAAGGTCTGCCACCATATTCGATAGAAAAGCCCGCCAACCATGGGCCACACGGTAGTCGGCAAGGGCAACAGCTGGAACATGTACACGACAGGTCAGTGTATCAACGTTAGTAAGCGACGATTGGTAAGAATAAGTGGAACCACCAATTTGTGGAACTACTAGTATTGGGTTGTCTGATGGATTTTCGCTTATCTCAACCGGCGGAATATAATGCACGAAATACATTGTCGGTGGCACAATAGCATAAGAATAGATGTCTGTCAGATTTTCAGAAACAAACGCATTACGTCCGATAGATTGAAGTGTTGAAGGTAAAGAAACTTTTGTAACCGGGTTACCTTGAAATGCACTATAGCTTGTAACTCTCCATCCGGGGTATATATTATTACTATGACTAGTTTCATTACCCAGTATGGTGGTAAGGTGAGTGTTGCTAAGATCTATCTCCGAAAGATTACAGCCAGCGAAAGATCCATATCCTATCGTTTCTAAACTTTCGGGAAAATCAACAGCCGACAGATTTGTGCATTTCCAGAAAGCTCCGTCATTGATACGATTGGTGGACAAAGGAAGGTTCAGTTCGCTGATTCCTGTATTGTAGAAAGCATACGCTCCTATCTCATCTATACCCTCTGGCAGGGTGACGTTAGTAACATTCTGAAGGTCATAGAAGGCATACGAAGCGACTTTTTTGACTGTATTAAGCAATGAAACGCTACCTTCAGCTGTCGGAAGAGCCATCACAACCGTCTGGCAGTCACTCGTATAAATAATCTTGTCTATTATGGTATAGTCATTGTTGTTCGTGAACGTCACCGATGTTAGATTTGTGCAACCGGTAAACACGCAACATGATGACAGGTTATTTACCTCTGGACCTATTGTCACCGACTTCAGGTTCGGACAGTCGCGTAATGCTGACGCCTCAATCGTTGTTACGGTGTTTGGTAATTTGATGGTTTCCAAAGCGCTTAAACTAGCAAACATGCCACGACCGATAATGTTGTCTTCTGTTCTTGGCTTAACTAATATTATATAACCACCACGCCAGTAATTGTACGCGGTTTCTGTATTTACCGTTCCCTGACTATAATTATCTCCTCCTTCAACGATATCGCATTCACTGATGTCAAGATATTTCAATTTACCATTAGCCATATCACGCAGGCAATTAATGTCCGTACCATTCAACTGGCCAGTAATCTTTACACCTTGTATCTCTATGTCGTCGAAAGCGGCAACACGATCGGGCAAGGAACCTGCTTCGACGTCTTTAATTAGTATAGTAAGGATAATCTCTGGTGTAGGTGGCGGAAGAGCTGTCACCTCTGAATCACCTGTCATGGCTCTACTTTGCTGCGCACTGGCACATGTCACACAAAGAATAAGCAGTGTAGCTAAAAAGTATAAACGATTCATCATATGATACTGTTTTCTATTATTTCACAATATGTTTCTTTCCATCAATCAGGTAGATGCCCTTGGGTAGCGATGAGAGGCGGGCAGTCTTGATGACGTGCACTTGGCGACCAGATAGGTCGTAGACTTGGTGTTCGTCATTGCTGACTGTCGTTGCGGGATAGGTGATGACAGTCGTACCGTCAGTGAAGCACAGAGTGACGGGGCGTGCAGATGCCAACTCTTTGCTTCTACTTCTAAAGCTGTTGTTAACAACGATAGCAGAAAGGCTGCTGCCGCAAATGCTTTCTTATATCGTAATTTTTTCATAGCTTTTATATTGTTTGATTGCTTGTCATTGGCTTATATGCACCTCGATTCAGCCCCCAATTATCTTATAGTCTTAGGTTACCAAATCATATAAAAGATTGCCCGCCACCCACGAGTGAGTTAACTGAAGATGTTGCAAATTTATGAAACATTCACGAAACGGCCAAAGATTTCTGTAAACAACTGCGACCGTTTAACATTTTTTTTGACTTTGGGAAATGAGTGTAACTCCGCAGGCGACCTTCATGGTTAAACTATCCTAATTAGAATGCAGGTCCTCTGTTTTCCTGACAAACTCTGTGACGGGCACCGTCACAATGGGGTTTCAGTAGATAGCTATATTTCCTCTATAAAAGTTTAGCCCCCTCTCTCTCTTCCGTTTACAACCGCTATTTCGGTTCACAAATCCACACGATTGCCTTGCCAGCGCCTTTCAGACATTGGCATTTCCACCACCACCACCTCGCGGTAACCCTTTGTGTTAATGTTCGACACATAGTTGCTGATAAGGATGAAAAAACGGAAAAGAGAGGGGTAAGTCTTTACTTTTTTATCTAGACAGTTGTATAATTCAGAAATTTTATGTAAGTTTGCACGCAAAACCATATATAGTATGAATGGTAAACAATTAATTTTTGCTTCTTTTGGGGTTCTTCTCCTCTTTTCGTGTAAATCACACTATGTCCTAAAAACCGTGGAACGTACCCGTATCATCGTCGACAGCCGGTACGATCAGAACCCAGATGCGGAGGCTGCCAGTTTTCTTGCTCCTTTCAAGCATGTGAACGACAGTATTATGGGACCTGTCATGGGAGTTGTTGCACACAATATGCATGCCGACCGTCCCGAAAGCGACCTCTCTAATTTGTTGGCCGACATATTGATATGGGCAGCAAAAGATTACAACGAACAGCCTGTTCTTGCTGTATATAACATGGGAGGTATACGTGCTGACCTAACCAAGGGTGAAGTGACCTATGGCGATGTACTCGATGTGGCACCTTTCGAAAACAAGATATGCTTCGTTTCTTTGACGGGTGAGCACCTGCTGGAGCTCTTTGCGCAGATAGCCGCTACAGGTGGTGAAGGGGTAAGCCGCGGTACCGAGTTGGTGATTAGCCAAGACCGGAAACTTATATCGGCACGGTTGGATGGCCAGGAGATAGACCCTGCAGCCACATATCGCGTTACTACAATCAACTATTTGCTGGAAGGCAATGACAAGATGTCGGCTTTCCGCAAGGGTACCAACATAATAGCACCTCAAGACAAGAGTAACAACTCACGCTTCCTCATCATGAACTATTTCAAGGATAAACATTCGCGTGGCGAAGTAATTGACTCCAAAGTAGAGGGACGGATAATAGTGAAGAATGAAAAGTGAAGAATTATGAAGCACATACACCTTATTATAGTAATAGCATTGCTGTCGGCTCTGACTGCCACAGCTAAGAAACAGAAGCAGCTCGTTATCCTCCATACTAACGATACGCACTCGTGTATCATGCCCCTTAATGAGAATTTGGACAATAAGGATTTGGCTGGTCGTGGTGGATTCCTGCGTCGTGTTAACATGGTGAAAGAGCAGAGGCAGTTGCATCCCAACCTGCTGCTCATTGATAGCGGAGACTTCTCTCAGGGATCTGGCTACTATACCCTTTTCAAAGGCGAAGTAGAGGTGGGGCTGATGAATCTCATGGGCTACGATGCAGCGACTATTGGAAACCATGAGTTCGACTTTGGACTCGATAACATGGCCAAACTTTTCCGTCAGGCCAACTTCCCCATTATTTGTTCCAACTACGACTGCAAGGGAACTGTTCTCGAAGAGCTGGTAAAGCCTTATGTCATTCTGAACCGGGAAGGTATGAAAATCGGTCTTTTCGCCCTGGCTCCGAAAATGAAAGGACTCGTCTTCGACGGTAACTGCGAGGGAATTACTTATCTTGATCCTGCAGAGACGGCCCAGAAGTATATTGACCTGTTGCGTAAGGAAGAAAAATGCGACTTCGTCATCTGTATCAGCCATTTAGGTTGGGAAATAACTGAATATACGGATGAGCGTTTTGTCAGCCTTACCGAAGGCTGTGACCTTGTCCTTGGTGGTCACACTCATACCTATATGCCCGCTTTGGAGTATACTCCTAACAAGAACGGAAAACTGATTCCCGTTGACCAAAACGGCAAGCATGGTGCTTTCGTCGGTAAGCTGGTGCTGAACTTCGAGAAGAAATAGGATTACTCGAAGTAGAAAGTAAGGGTCACCATCTTGGCATGCCCCGCAGAGACGCTGTTGGTGTAAACGCGTTTGTTTGCATCGGTCAGTTCGTCGGCATGGCTCTTGTCAATGGCGTCCATCAGGCTATAGCTGAACTTCAGTTCAGGGATAAGCTTGAAGAAGGGAAGATAGAAGTCGCAGCCTAATCCTATCTCAACCATTGTGTCGTAACGTTTCAACTGGATGAAATCCTGTGATTTTGACGTAAGGTTAATCATCGGATTGATGCCTCCGATGAGGTAGGGACGGTAATTGTTGAAACGTTCCGAGGCAAACTTCAGGTTGATAGGCAGGGCGATATACGTATTTTTCATGTCCTGCCTTTGCTCTAAAATGTGTCCGTCGGCATCAAGGCGGTTAAGGTGGCGGAAAGTGAGGTGCTTGGCTCCGAAGTGCATAGTAGGTGCGAAGCGTATAGAGAAATGCTTCGACAACCGCTGGTCGGCTAACACGCCGACACTGAATCCTGGATTCCAGTTGTCCTGGTCACAGACAACGGTTTCGGTGGTCTGCGTGCCATCCTGCATGATGACCGTTTGCGGTCCAACATTCTGCATTTCAATGTCCTGCATATGAAAGCCCACTGAAATGCCAAAGTGCAGGGGGCGCAAGTCGATGTATGGTTTGTTTTGCGGTTTGCGTTCCTGAGCAGTGCCCGTTATTGCTACGAGTATTGCTATATGTAATAAGGTGAGTAAACGCTTCATTATCTTCTTCTGTCTTCTTCTAACTTCATCTTACTTCTTCAATTGAATAACGCAGAAAGCTCGGTATTATTATATCGCAGGTAATTTCGACATCGTATAAATTGCGAAAAAAAGATACCAAAAGTTAGGTATATATTAAATTATTTGCTTACCTTTGCATCACAATAATTGAGTATTTATTAATTTATTAAAACATTTTTAGATTATGGCTTACGTAATTGGTGACGACTGCATCGCATGTGGAACATGTGCAGGTGAGTGCCCCGTTGAGGCTATCTCAGAGGGCGAGAAGTATGTAATTGACGCTGACGCTTGCACAGAGTGCGGTACTTGCGCTTCTGTTTGCCCGTCAGAGGCAATCTATCTTCCGGCTTAATTCCATCTGAATAAGCTTTATAAACCAACAACAGGGGGCTTCCTTTACGGGAGCCCCCTTCTTTGCTGGTTTATGCCGTAACCGTGCAGTTTGTCCGGATACAGAAAGCGGCGCTCTGAAACCAGAGCGCCGCTAACGATAGTATAGGCTTTGTGATTACTTCACAGAGATGACCTTTCCGTCCATAATGTAGAGACCCGTGCGCAGCTTACCTGTCTGCTTGCGTCCCTGCATGTCGTAGACGGCGCCCTTCTCGGCAGCGTTCTTCAGAATGCTGATACCGTCAGGAATAGCTTCACCAGTCTTCACGATGTAGATGAAGTCAATACCCATGCTGGCGCTACCACCCTGGGCGATATAGAGTTTCGTCTCTTCAGTGAGCGTGAACTCGTCGGAGGTCAGTTCCTGAATGTTCACAACTGTGCAGTTCAGATCGGCAATCTCCTGCTCGCCAGCCAGGAACTTCCAGTGGCTGTCAGGTGTCTTGCTTGAATCATAGATACCAGCAGTCAGTTTGTAGATACCAGCAGGCAGCGTTACAAACTCGACATTACCCTCAGCAGCGTAACCAGCAGCAGAGTTAGAACTGCGTATTGCGCTGTTGCCTGAGTTGATCTTTGTCAGACCCTCGATATCCTCACCTTCCTTCAGGAAGACGACGTTCTCTACGCTGGTAGCACTATACTCAAGGTTCTCTACCTGTGCATCGCTGTTCAGCTTGAACGAGTAGTTGAATTCCTTGCTGATTTGTCCCTTCTTGTAGAGTTTTCCGTCAGCCATGTTGTACTCACGGAACGGAACCTTTACGGTAGCTCCCTTCTCGTCGGTACCCTCAGTAGTGCGGACAACGGTCTCGCCAATCACCTCGTTGACGGTGTAGCTGAATATTGGTGTCTCAGCTTCCACAGCCTGGATATAGACGAGGTCGATACCCTGCGTGCTGCTGCCACCCTTAGCCAGTTTGATACTGGTTTCTGCCTCGAGTGTGAATTTCTCTGAGCTCTTCTCCTGATAGTTCACAGCTGTGCAGTTCAGCTTAGCAATAGTGTCATTGCCGGCAATGAAGTACCACATGCTGTTGGGATTCTTTGCGCTGTCATAGATGGCTGCGGTCAGCTTGTAAGTACCTGCAGGCAGCTTGGTGATTTCTACATCCTCCTCAGCAGCGTATGCCGAAGCAGAGTTAGAGCTACGTACAGCGGTATTACCAGTGTTGTTCACCGTCAGTCCCTTGATGTCCTCACCCTCGCTCAGGAATACAACACCTTCAATATCAGTGGCTGAGTAGCCAGAGATAGTCTCTGTCTGTCCATCCTCGTTGAATGTGAACGAGTAGTTGTACTCCTTGCTGGTTGCACCCTTAGAGTAGAGCTTGCCGTCAACCACGTTGAAGTGGCGATATGGCACCTTCACTGTACCGAAGTTGGTATTATTCTCTGTGGTGCGTACAATCTTGCCGTCTACGACCTCGTTAACGATATAACCAGGCTTGTTCGACTTGATCATGGTGTAGGTCACGTTGTCGGCAATAAACCAGCCAAAGGTAATAAAGGCGGGAACATTGACAGTCAGTTTCAGCAGACCATCGCTGCCCACGTAGGCCAGGCCTTCGCTCACATACTTGCCCTCAGCGGCTACAACTGCAAATTCAGCCATGGTGTTAGGAGCAGTATCCGACGTACGCTCGGCACCCCAGCTCTTTACCGGAATCTTTGTGCCGTTGGCATCGAGATAGACATACGACATGTTGTAACCCTTGTCGTAGTTGGCAGCAACGTCACCGTTGGCACCATCGCGATAGAATCCTTGGATTGATACCTTGTAGAGGCCTTCCTTCAGGTCGGCAACCTCCTGAGTGAATGTTCCAGTACCCTGGTAAACCTCAGTACCGTTGTCGTTGGTAGCGGCAATGCTGTTGCTACGAATTGCTGTGAAAGTCCATGCGCTGCCCGTCTTGAAGGTCAACGTGTCACTCTTTTCTGTCATTGTCAGCTCCTCGTCCTCAGCATAGCCGGCAGTCTCGCGTACAGCCTTCTCTGCCTTCTGGGCGTTCTCTGCAACGATAGCATCACGCTCAGCCATGGTCAGGAACTGCCATACGGTACCCGTCTCGCCATTTCCGTTAACGGTATAGTTCTCTGCATCAACAGTTACGAACTTACCTGTGCTGGTATTGGTCAGCGTGAATCCGCCATCGGCCTTTGTCAGCGTGAAGGTACGAGAACGATTACCATTGGCATCAGCATACATGTTTTCGTCGTCACCATAAGTAGAGTTGTTGTCGATACCCTTCAGTGAGTACTGTTCCTCGCTGTTGGCGGTTACGTTAAGAATTGTTCCATAGTCATCGACTACGGCGCGTGTACCCCAGTCGGCACCGCGGCTCAGGAACTTGCCGGTAGCCGCATCGTAAGCATAGTAGATACCCTCGGCCAGCAGCAGGTTAGCCTGCGTGTAGGCATTGAAGGCAGCAGTCAACGTAGCGACAGCCTCAAGTGTCTCGTCAACATTTAGCTTGTTGCTCTCCTTGGCAGCCTTGGCAATTTCCAGAGCTTCAGCCAGTTCTTCCTTGCCATTTTCTCCGCCAGTCTCCATCTTGGCAGTAGCCTCGTCGATGACCTCCTGAAGTTCGTTCTTGGCAACGTTCCAGGCACCCTTGGCAGTCTCCAGCTTCTCGAAGCTGTAAATCTGGATAGTATGCCATCCTGTCTGTCCGGCACGGTCGAGGGCCAGTCCGATGGTCAGTTCACCATTTTCAACCTCAACAGGTTCGATAGTTACAGGCTCAGTCTGCTCGCCGTCTAAGAATCCAGGTGTTACACCGCTGGCGGTAATCCAGCTCTTGTTGGTGTTCTCACCAGAAGTAGCGAATACGTAAGCCACGTCGTCGGCGGTACCTTCAAGTGCAGCGCCATCCTCGCCACGTGCATTGTGAGAGGTAGCAAATACCTGTGCACGATAGAGTCCGTTCTCAAGACCAGTAATGGTCTGCGACATCTTGATGCCTTCGCTTGATGAGCTGTAGAGCTCTACCAGCGGAGTGCTCTCACCAGTAACTGTCGTTACTCGTCCGGCAGTACCACCGGCACCAGTCCACTTGTCCTTGGCTGTGCTCACCTTGTTGGTCATGTCGATGTAAGAGTCGGTGTTGTCCTTCTTGAACTGCTCAACGGCAGCGGCCAGGGCCTCTTCGTCAGCGTTCTCCTCGAAAGCAGCAATGGCATCGGTCAGCTTGCCTACAGCCACAGCATCGGCATCTTCTGCCAGTTCCTTAGCCTCCGTCAGGATAGCGGGCTCGGGTTCGGGCTCAGGTTCTTCTGAGTAGGTCTCCGTATTCTCGTCGGCATCCTCACTTTCAACGATGATGCTGTTGATACGGGTATCAGCCTCGGCAGTAAACTTCACCTTATTAATATTACCTGTCCATACGAGCGTCTCTTCAGCATTTTCCTCTGCTTCACCTTCCGTCTCGTCTACGGGATCCTCATCAACATCGGTGGTGTTGGCCATACGAGCCTGGGCAGATTCCTCAACCATCACTTCAATATGCGCTTGGTCCACCTCAGGAGTCTCTTCCTCACCTTCTGTGAGTGTACCATTAGAAGCCTTCAGGTTCAGGGCCTTACCCTTGATGATAATCTTGTGCAGGGCCTTTTCGCCAGCCGGCGGTGTAACGTAGAAGGACATACCCTCTGCTACGCGTAACTCAGTGCCGTCCTCGTCGTTGCCCCACAGGTTCAGGGCACTTTCCTCGGCAGCCTCAATCTGCGAACCGCCAGAGAGTGTCATCGGATCGTTTACGATACCGGCCTCAGGATTCTCATCAGTACTCTTGGCACCCTCGCTCTTGGTAAAGTCAATGTAGTCATCGGGCTCAGGCTCGGGTTCTGGCTCTGGCTCCGGCTCTACCTGTTTTTCTGCCACCTGGATATAGAAGTAGTCCATGAGTGCGTTCTCGTCACCAGCAGCAGCGATGGTCAGAGTAGCATCCTCGGTAAGCTCGAATTCTGTCTCGGCAAATGCCGTTTCGTCGGCAATTGTTACAGCAGCCCAGATGGTGTCGTTGCCAACGGTAACGGCAAACTCCGTACCTTCAGCACCTCTTATGGCACCCGCCATCTTGTAGTAGCCTGCCTTAAGACTTGTCAGTGCAACAGCCTCGGCAGCGTAAGCACCCTTTCCGTCGGAGCATGTCTCCTCGTCAACGGCAGTCACGCCCTCAATAGCCTCGGCCTCCGTCAGGAATACCACCTTTTCGATGTCGGTCTTCGTGTAGGCAACGGTAGCCTCCACGCTTTCGTTCAGCGTAATTTCCGTGCAGTACTTACCACCGTCTCTTGAAGCCTGAGCCTCGTAAAGCACACTGTCAACCTTGATGTACTTGGGATAAGCTACGTGGATGATGTCCTCACTCTGGATGGCTGTTCCCTGAGCCAGCAGCGAGTCGATAGCACCATCCTCGCTCACAGCCTTCACGCTGTAGTTGATAGTAGCACCAAGATACTGGATGTATACATAGTCAAGCAACTTGGCATTGCTGGAACCGTCGCCAGCCTTGGCAATCATCAGGTCGGTTGCCTCGCTCAGCTCAAACTGAGTTTCATTATTCACAATGGAACCAGTAGTGGTAGCCGTCCATACGGAGTCGTTGCCAGCGGTAATGGCGAACGTCTCGTCCTTGGCACCCCAAACAGCACCGCCAATCTTGTAGTTACCAGCCGGCAGGTTGGTCAGCTTCACAGGTGCTTCGGCAGCGAATGCACCCTTACCGTTCGAGCAGCGTACGTCAGCATTGTTCTTGCTGCTTTCCGTCATACCCTCAATATCCTCAGCCTCGCTCAGGTAAACCACATTTTCAATGTCGGTCTTTGTATAGTTAATGGTCTGTGTAGTGTTACCATCTATCGTATACAGCACGCGGTATGCTCCATCCTCGTTGGGCTGGGCTTCGTAAAGTACGCCATCAGCCGTTATATACTTAGGATAGTAAGCATATTTAGCCTCATCGTTAGCATAACCAGTGCGGGTAGCCAACAGTACGTCGATGGCACCGTCCTCACTTGCAGCCTTCAGCTGGAACGAACCTTCATCGCCAAGTGTCTGGATATAAAGATAGTCAATCAGCGCCACGCCCTTTCCGTTGACACCCTTGCCACCTTCGTTGACAATAACAGCAGAAGGTGCACTAATGGTGAACGTATCGCAGTGCTCTGTCAGCGAACCAGTAGTCTTCTGGCTCCAGATGGTTTCGTTGTTTATGCTGATGGTGAAGGTTGAGTTCTTCGTGTCATCAGCTGGGTCACCACCAAAAACCTGTCCTATGATGCGATAGTTGCCAGGCATCAACGAGGTAGCAGGCACATTGCCCTCAAAGAAAGCTCCTTGTCCGTTTGAGCAGCGGATGTTAGCATTGGCCTTGTCATACGGTGCAGCGTTGGCGATATCTTCAGCCTCAGACAGATAGGTCACATGGTTGATATTGGTCTTTTCGTAAACAATGTTTACGACCGTATCTTTACCAGCCACTGTAAACTCTTCAGTCAGGTATGCCTTGTCCTTATTAGGCTTAGCCTCATAGAGCGTACCGTTGACGTTGACATACTTACTGTAGCCAGCCACAACCTTCTTAGGCTCATTTTCATAGCCAGAGCCTTCGCTGAGGTTCTGAAGAACGTTTCCATCCTTGTCTACAGCGTTCACCTTGTATGAAATCTTAGCGCCCAGATTCTCAACGTAGATATAGTCAAAACCTTGCGAATTCTTATCCGATGACTTAGCCGATCCGCCTTCAAAGGTCAGCGTAGTCTCTGAGTCGGTGATTGCATAACCGCTATAGAGACGGTTGGTCTTTGCGGGGTTGCTCTCTTCGATAATGTATTTATCGCCCATCTTGACCTTCACGGCACCAGCACCATTCTCACGACCCATGAAGAACACATGTACCTTATAGTTACCTGATGACAGATTGATTGGGGTAGGAGTGGTACCCTCTAAGCCAGTACCACCTGTTGCAGCGGTCTTCGTGCCGGAGGCAAACTCAGAGCTACCGTTGGTAACGTGATAATCGGTATTCTCTATCAGATCCTCTGCCTCTTCATAGCGTACAATGTTCTTGATGTCAGTAGGAGCATAAGTGATATTGATCTCCTGCTTTTTGTTCATGGTGAACGTCGTACTGTATTTCTTACCGTCGTCAATCGGCTGTGCCTCATAGAGCGTACCGTCCTTAAGGATATACTTGTTGAAGGGCACGGTAATAGCCGGATCGAGTGCATAGCCTCCACCCTCAGCATATAACTTATCTATCTTCTTGTCAGCACTTACACCTTTCACTGTATATGCGAACTTCTCACCCATGTCCTGGATGTAGATGTAGTCCATCTCAACGTTGGAGTTGTAGTCTGCATTGTTATTGAAGAATACGATAGAAGAACCTTCAGGAATAGTGATTACTCCAGAGACCAGTTCTTTGTTTTCTCCAGCATTCCATGTTAGGTTTTCAATGGCAGCTTCAGAAATATTACCGTTAGCGTCTCTGAGTTTTAATTCCAAGGTTCCTGCTGATGATCCAGCTTGATTACGACCCTTAATAATTACACGATAGTTTGCCTCCTTCGATACGGGTGAACTATATGCGTAAGAGTTTTTGGCAAGGCGTCCTATCATATCCTGAGAGTATGTCACGTTGTTGCCGTTACCCATTCCTCGTACAGCCCACTTACCATTCAGTGTGAAGTCCTCACACTCTTCAACCATTACAACACTAGTAATGGTGGTCGGTGCATACGTTATTTCTTTTGTTACGTCGGCTTCAAGTGTAAAGGTAGTGCTATAGTTGTTCTCTATAGGCTGTGCCTCATAGAGCGTGCCATCAACATTGATATACTTGCTGAAGGGAATAGTAAGAGCGTTGTCAAGAGAATAACCAAAGCCCTCGGCAATAGTCTTGTTAACTTTACCGTCAGCACTTACTGCCTTCACAGAATAGGTGTGCTTAACACCAATAAATTGAATATAAAGACAGTCTAATACTTTAGTTGAGCTACTGGTGTTAGCAGAGATAACAAGGTCTGTAGCTGACGCTAAATCGAAAGTACTTTCGCCAGTTGTTAGTGAGCCGGTAGTTGAGAGAGACCAGATGGTGTCGTTACTGGCTTTAATAGCGAATTTCGTCCCCGAATTACCCCATACTTGTCCCCAAATTTTGTAGGATCCGATGGGAAGATTGGTTATTGTTGCATCCTCAGCGAAATAACCTCCTTGACCTCCAGAACAGCGAATGTCTACTCCTCCTTTGGAACTACTACTGGCAGTGGCTCCAGTTATTTTTTCTCCTTCAGCATAATAAACAACATTCGAGATTGGATTAGCGTATCCATCTACGGTTATTTGTTTGTTGTTAGTATCAAGGGTAAATGAGCCACCAAAATATGGATTACCAGAATTCCTTGCTTTAACGTATAATTCATTATCCTTTAAGTCGTACTCAGGATACTTATAGTTAATGACATCATTTTCAAATCCGCTTCCAGAAAAAATAGTTGTACCAAGGTTGTTTACTATGCTATAGCTATAGGTAGATGCTTCCTTGAATTTAACAATTACAACAGTTTCGCCATTGCTGACAATTTTTTTTCCTGTAGCATCATCTGAATTGTAAATGTATTTTTTTTCGCCAACCCAAATGTCTTTTTTGTCATCGGAAGTCAGAGTAATTGGGTCGTTGACCGTTCCACCATAAGATTGATCGTCTTTTAAGGTATTACCGCTCAAATCCTGATATTTAACAGTGTACGTTGATGTTGCTACTGCAGGTACATCTCCATTTTGTAAAGCACGTAAAACAACATTGTCGATACCCATACCAGAATAATAACGTTTAGTTTGGAATATCATATTACCAAGTCCACCAACTGTGCTCTTTACCGAAATTGCCTGACGGGCAAAAACTACAGTGTTGTCGCTGGTTTTAGTAACAGTCAGATAAAGCAATGCGCCAGACTTGGATAGTTTGAATGTATACCATGTGTTTTTAGCTAAAGTGACGGTCTTTTCTGTAGAACCATTGATTTGCCATACAGTGCTATTGGCTGAACCTTGAAACAATGTCAGCATATGCGTTCCCACAGTTTCATTACCGCCATTGTTATTGGATGCATCGTTGATATGGAACCAAGAAGCCTGGTTGTTTCCTCCATTAAGTAATAAATCGAAAATCAAGGTAAAATCATCAGAAGATGAAAAATTCGTTCCTTGAGCAACTTTTCCGTTTACAGTGGAACCTGTAATAGTGGTGCCATTGTTACCATCGCCAACAGCATCAACTCCTAAATAGTGATTGGATCCATCTGCCTTTATGCTGACCGTATACCGGCCTGTAATGCTTGATACCCAATCGGCTACTTGGTCCTCATAATTTTGATTGACAGGAGTGATATCCGCCCATGCAAAGTTTCCTCCTCCGCCATATAGTAGTGCGAAGCAGGTAGCCAGCGTGATTAGTAAATATCTTTTCATTGTTTTAGTTATTTGTTTGTTGGCCATCCCGGCTCGTAGTGGCCTGTATTGTTTTTAGTAATAGGTAGTTCGTGAGTCGTAGTGCGAGCCGATGTTACAGCCTCCCCGTCTTAGGGGTGAGGCCACTGCCGACTTTAGTTTCCTTTTGTTCCTTTTGTTTCCTTTTTTCGTTGTTATTGTTAATTAGTATTGTAAGTAGTATCTCTTTTGTTCTATAGTCATATCTATTACCAGCTGTCCCAATCGTCGAGCAGGTCGACAGGACGAGCCATTACCTCTCCTGAAGAAGTAACGACTTGTTCCGACTCAACTATCACGGGAAGTGAAGCGACATTAAGCAGGGGAGACGTGCCAATGACTACCGTATGGGTTTCGGGCTTCTGATATTGTTTTTTCATATCCATTCCTTTCCTTTTGTTATTTGCCTTGGTATGCGTCTCCTTCTGCCGAACGGACGACGGTCTTCTTACCGTTGATAATATATATGCCCTTTCTCGGAACAGCAATGCGCTGGCCGTTCAGGTTGTATACTGCCTTGTTCTCTTCATTCATGAGCATTTCGCTGATGCCAGTAGCCTCATCGCCTATCATAATCACTTCGCGGCTGTTGGCAGGAAGTGTGAGATAAGCCTTTCCGGCAGGGATAACTACGTCTTGCTGAATGCTGTAGAACCCTACGCCACTCGCCTTGTTGGCCAGCACGTAGCTACCGGCTGTAGCTGGCGTACCAGTGGCATTGGTTACGGCTGTCAACAGGTTGCTGGCAGGAGCGGCAGGATTGTCGTTGACGATAGGCAGCGTATAGATGCCTTGGTCGCCTTGCAGCAACAGTCCTGTTGATGCAGGAACACTTGTCACCTCTGTCAGTTTTACATAGCCGTTGACATGACTGCTGATGACGTAGGCGGTCAGTCCGTTAGCGCTCAAGTCAAGCGGATACTTACATCCAAATGTACTCCATCCAAGGCTACCAATCTGTGCTCCCACATAGTCGCAAGTAAACGTGGCGTCAGTTGAGGTACATCCCTGATGACTCGATGTTACCGTCAGCGTGCCTGGCTCGGTGAAAGCATAGCTCAGTGGATCGGTAGCATAGACATGAATGTTGTCGAACATACTTTCACCAATGCCCCTTCCGTCAAGAATGAAAAGTCCGTATGCTTCACAGCTTGTTCCTTCTGGTATACTAAATGTACCACTTGCCAGTAGCGTTGTACCGCGAGTGATTGAATATGCTGCTTTTCGAGCCTCGGTATCGATAGAGATTGTGAAATGGCTCCATGCTGCGCTGAGTGTTAAGGCTGTAGACTCATTAATGGTAAAATCTTGACTATTGGCTGCCGTCATACGGAATAAGTAATTTGTTCCGGCAGCGTTACACTTGTCTGCATTATAACCAAAACCAATATTCTTGGTTGTAGGGATAACAGCCCCTTTACTCATAATTACAAAATCTGTTACACTACGATCTGCAACATTTCCAGCTTTAAGATAGGCATCAAACTCTATATTGTAGGCTGTAACTCCATTGAAGTCAAAACCATTTAAAATTGTATATGCTGAACGGTTTGCGGTAATACCGGTATCATACATATAGTGGTGTATATATTTCCCATAAGTAGCATTGCCTGTCACTAACTCTAATACGCCAGCACCATTTGTCCAGCTACTTGCATCCGTCGCACTTTCATAATCCTCGCTATACAGCGTTTTGATGAGGCTGACGTTACTGGGTGTTCCTCCCTGTGGGGTAAACGTTGCCGATAGAGTGGGGGTAACCGTTTCGCTGCCGTATTCGAAAGGTGTGGCGTTGACCGTTACTACGGGCATGAGGATGCCCTCGCCGTTAGTCTGCCAACCGCTTTGGCTGAAGGTGGCTTCTGCACAAGCTGTGCTGATGCCAGTACCCACCACCAGAAGGAGGTGACCGTTTTCGTGCTTGAGCGTAGCGTTTTCCACGCCTTCAATCGTGATGTCGCTCAGCGAACCAGTGATGGTGCTCACCTCACCGAGGTCGTAGGTGGCATCGATGGCGCTGCCTGTCAGTTGGAACTCCATAACGGGCTCCAGGTACTCAGGACCGTAGTTCCTCCACACGTCATCCGTCTTCGTGCCAATCACCAGGTTGTCGACATTCACCTGGTCGGCAGTCAAGTCGTTGCTGTTGATGTCGAGCACCATACGCGCACCGAAGTTCATGGTCAGCGTGGTGGTGGTGAGACTGCTGATGGTGCCGCTGCCGCCGGGCTGTATCTCTGAGCCGTAGTCGGCAGTAATGCCAGCACCAAACGTACCGCCCGCGCTCTCCAACCGTGCAAAGCGGTTCAGCCATACGGGACTGTTCTGCAGCGTACCGTCACATTCCAACGTTCCTCCCCATACATCGGTATTACCTGTGTAGGTATGGGTGCTTTTTGATAGCTTCAGCTTGCCGTTGCCCTGTTTGGTCACCCGGGTAGAGCCTGTAATAGCCGCTCCTTTCAGCACGTGTTGGTAATTCTCTTTATAGATGATGCCGCTATTATTGTCAGCACCCTGCGTCCAAGAAGGTGTGTTGTCGAAGATAACCGACGGCTGGGCACCCTCTGCCAATGTGAAGCTGCTCGATGTCGAGGTGTTGTTACACATCAGCACCTGCTTACCGTTCAGGTCGGTGCCAATGGTGCCGTCCTTTTCAATCTCCGTACGTCCTTCCATTGTGAGGGGGGGGGGAGCTATAGTGATGCCCTCCATCTCGCCAAGGAAATAGCTCACGTGGGGCGGCTGGTTATAAGCCATCATCTGCCACACCATTGCCTGACGATACTGGTGGTCGAGCCACAGGCAGGGCATCGAGTAATCAGAGCTAATAGCAGTAGTATAAACACGGATGTTGGTACCATAGCGTGCTACAATCTCCTCGCGCCAGTCACCGATGATGTCGCCTTGGAAACAAGGATTGTTCTTCGAGTCGTTGTTCAATCCTGCGCCATCTGTTTGGTTGCTGTTATATAAGCCATAAATGCGTCCTGTGCCTGGCTTCACAACTATACCCCATCCGGCTTTTCCAGGACTGTCAAGTATCTCAGAACAGAGGTCTTCATCCCAGTAGATACGGAAATTAAGGTGATTGTTACCGTCATTCTTATCATCGGATATTGTTCCCGTTCCATCAATCTCCTGATCAGTTACGCCACTTAGCCAAAGCCCCATGCTAGCGGAACGACCAATAGAACCAGGGTATGTGTTGATAAAGTTGCCCATTAACGCACGACCATCATCATCGTTAGACGTCTTCTTAAAATATACTTCGCCAGTAGTAGCATTGCGATAGTCACTACCATAATATGGTTCGTCTTCAATACATCCAAAGAACTCCAGTCCTTTGCGATAGGGATCGAAGTCGCCCACATGCTGTGCATCACCGTGTCCGTATCCAGTAGTGTGCAAGCCCTTACCGTTGTCATCGATCACCATCGAGCCGTAGACTATCTCGTCGCGTCCGTCCTCGTCCACATCGGCAATCACGTAGTTGTGGTATCCTTGACCGTACCATGGACTGTTCGAGTTATTGCAGTTCCATGTCCATACGGGGTTTTCAATGTCCCATTTTCCATCGGAGCCCAAGTTTAGGGCCATCATCTTATGACGGGTATAGATACCGCGAGCCAGAAAGAGGCTGGCCTTACGTCCGTCTAAAAACGGTGCTCCGAAGAAATACTTCGATGAGCGGTGTCCGTAATCATCGCCCCAAGCTGTTTTCAGATTACTATCGTTACTTTCCAGACGTTTCAATGGATAGTCTACCTGCTGAATGAGTTCGCCCGTCTCACCATTCATATAAATAAGGTATTCGGCTCCTGTATGCGTCCATGCATATTGTGAACCATTGGCAGGGTCGAACGTATTTCGCGTATTGACACTCATGTTATTACCGATGGTATAGAGTTGTTCCTTGCCGTCCGAACCGTAAACAATCATATTGTCGGCACCGCGCAGCACTACCTCTGCCTTGCCGTCTTGGTTCCAGTCGTAGGCAATGATGTTGATCTCCGTAGAGTTCAAGCTCACCATGTTCGGGCCGCAGTCTATGCGCCACATCAGCGTGGCGGCACCCGTCTGCCAGTTCACGTCGTAGGCATCGAGCACCACAAACTGCTTGGAATCTTGTGGATAAACGGCAGCAGCATCCACGGTGTTCAGTCGCTTAATAATGATTTCCAGCTGTCCGTCGCCGTCGAGGTCAGCCATTTCTGCGTCGTTGGGCTCATAGTTTGCGGTCACGTCTACACCGTCACGGTCGTAAACGTTAGCCAATGGGATAGTTATGTAGCCACCTACGGTTCTACCTCGTACTGTAGTCAGAACATTTTGGTACCAAGGAGTCACTCCTGCGCATTTTTTCTGTTCGACACCATTGACAACAGCTGCTACTTGGTAGTAAGATGTAGATGAGCCACTGCCAGAGTAATTGGTTGTTTCAAGATTGGAAGCCACCAATGCTCCATCCTTGTAAACATTATACTTTACCCCATAGTATTCATCAGCCAGTCGGCGCCACGATACGAAATTTGAGTTACTGTTGCCAGAAGAGCCCGTCGGCACAGCCACCAATCCGCGATCCAGCTTGTCGGTGAATCGTTGTGCAGAGGCGGTGAGGGTGAATGCTGCCAGGAGGCAGATGGTAAGTAGTAATTTCCTCATTATTCAGTTATTTGTTTTAGTAGTTGGGTGCAAAGATAGCGAAAATTTTAAGGATACCACCAATAATTAATGGGTTTTTTACTGCAAAAATTGACATGCGGCCTGTTTCCTGCCCTTTTTAAGCGAATAAGGAGGTGGCTCTCCGTCGTTGCTTACGGTTGCCACCACCTTATTTATAATATGCGTCTTTGCGGATGTTTATCAATCATCCCATTCGTACCAGGCGCGTCCGAGGGCTTGGCTGCCATTGACTGTGTTAGTTTTATCGGGATTCTGGTTGAAATCCGAAACAGTCAAGATGTTGTTCACCTGAACCTTTACGATATTGATTGCTGGTTTCTGATATATCTTTTTCATATTCTGTTCCTCCCTTACCTTATTTTACTATTACCTTCTTTCCGTTCACGATGTAGAGGCCGTTTGCGGGCTGAGCCACGCGTTGTCCGGCCAGGTTGAAGATAGCATCGTCAGCCTTCATCTCTGCCGTAGCGTTACTGATGCCTGTGGCGTCGCCGTCGTCAAACACTACGCTCAGTAAACGAGCGCCAGAGCTTTGGTCGATAGGGAGATAAGCCTTTTTAGCAGCAATCTCGCCTGATCCAACCTTCGTAAACTGTGCCTTATCATCATTGTTTTTTATCAGTACATACAGGTCTTTTCCGTCTACAGCGTTCCATTCTGTTGCTGCAGTAGTGCTACCCATCAGGGCACCCTTAGCTGTCTCAGAGCTTGCAATCACGGGAATATTGTAGGTGTTTGCAGCACCCTTCAGCACCACGCCCGTATTAGCAGGAACTGTCGTTACCTCATTCAGCGTCACCATATTCTCACTCAATGTTGCAGTATATGCCTTGAAGTTGCTACTGAAAGAAGAGAAATCAAGAGCGTATGGAGTATAGAGGGTAGCCCAGCCAGCAGAGGTGATAGTGGCACTGACAGTTGATATGAGCGTCATATAGTCCATACGGGCATTGTTATTGGCGCTTCCTCCTTCATTTCCATTAAATGCGATAGAATATCCATCAGGAACGGTTATTGTAGCAGTGAATGTACCTGAACCCTTGGGAGCTGTAAATGTTACCAGTTTTTCGGAGAGCTCACCACCTGTTGACCTTGTATAAACATATACCTCGCTTTCACTACTATTTCCATTCTCCCAAGGTATAGAAATCAAATAAGTACCACCAGTTAATGCAGGAGTGTAATGCAATGAACCTTTTGAAATGCGAAGTCTTGAATAGTTAGAATATGAAGCAGTTTCCTCTGTCAAGTAAGCGCCACCACTTCTTGTGAGATTTTCCATCTCAAAGAAATAATCTACGTCAGATGCCGAATAGACAACATTTTTTGTACCAGCCGCTGTTGCTGTTATGCTGAATGTACCCTCTGTTGTTGAGTACCAGGTACCACCAATCTTAATGTATTTACTCCACGTCAGTGAAGGCTCGTCACCATCATAAGCTGTTGCTGTTGCTATAGGATCTTCCTGTAATTTTACAGAAGAGCCATTAACAGCAGACACATTATATACGAACTTTTCTTTCGGGGCGAATTTCAGTTTAACAGAAATGTCGCTTGCCGGAACTGTAGTAGCATTACCATCTGCCGCAAAAGTAGAATAGTCGTAGCGGATACTTGCATCACCATTATAGAATGATGATTGCATGGCAGTGGAAATAAGACTTTCAATGCCGGTTCCCTCAACTGCTTGAGTTGTGCTATTTGCCTTGAGAGCAGACAAACTATTACCATCATTATCTTCGTATGTAAATGTAACAGTGTATTTAGCAGCGATTTCAGAAGTAATGCTTAAATTGTTTATACCAAGTGCTCTATCGCTATTGGTAATATTATCTACAACACAAATTGATGCCAAATCCATTTTTACTGCGCTTCCACCTGATGTCGGAAGGGTCGCGTTGAACTCCTGAGCTCCAGCTTTCTCAGAAACGAAAGTGAATGTCACATATCCATTATCCGACACCGTGAATGTAACTGTAGGGTTATAATTTGCAGTAGTCAGATATGGTTTTCCACCACCTACAAAGCCATTGGCATTTTTCGATGCATCATATTTTGAAATACCAGAGAAATTAGTGAAACCTGTTGCCGTTATTCCATTAAATTTTACATTTGTGACATTACTAGAATTGACATTATACTCATATTCTGCCAATGATACTCCGTCCGAATTTAGGAGCTTAACAGTAGCTGTATTAGCTGTATTAAGCCATCCTTCATAGGCAGTAAAGGACAAAGTAACCGTCTCATTTTCGCTCAATGAATAAGCTTGATTGCCATTAGTGCTGGGGTCACTATCGAAATAAGCGTATGCAGTTGTAGCAGAAGTCGAATTCTTACTCCATGCAGTAATATTCGTTCCGGTCACCGCTTCACCAGCATTAAATGGGAATGACATTTGTCCTGCTGTCCATGTTCTTTCGTATGGCAAAGACTCTATTGCTGTAGAATATGTTTTATTGCTGGCATCGGTATATGACACCTTCGTTATATCTATATGAGAAGCCTCGGCAATAAGGTTGATGGTCTTGTCATGACCTGCGAAGTTACTGCAAGTCCAAGTACCAGAAAAATCTGTATCACCATTAAGGGTAGCAGTGCGAGCAATAGTTACTACTTTACCATCATTACTACAGGATATTGTTAATGTGACTGTCACATCATTGTAAGCTGTCATGAAATCTGCCAACGAACGTCCTCCTTCGTTCCAAGCCTTACCTGTATAATTATAAACTAGGGTTCCTGTGGATGGGTCGCCATCCCATGTCCAACCACCACCATCACCACGAGCATCAAGACAATAGCCTGAAGTGTTTTCTCTAATCTCAGCTATCCATGTTTCAAATTCTGCTCCAGCAGAGCTTCCCTTAGTATAGTTCTGGAAAGTGTAAGTGTAGGTTTCACCAGCTTTAATTGTGGCGGTCTTAGTGTAATAAGTCCATGCAGGTGTAGTGTTGTCTGTAAGACCAAGCTGACCTGTCATCGTGGACATGTAAGTTTTGTCTGCCCATACAGAACTTACCCCCCCCACTAGTAGCATAGCTACGACGAGGAGCGACTTAAAGAGTTTAAGTTTTCTCATTTTTTTGTTGTTTTAGTAGATTAGTAATTATTGTAACTTGTTTTGATCTATCCCGGAAAGCCCGAAGGCTTCTTGACGCATCATAAGATTCTGGGGGCAAAGATAGTGAAAATAATTTGTATAACCAAGGAAAATATGATTTTTCTGCTATAAAAAATGAGAGAACTCAACTTTCGCAAGCTCCGCTTGCCATGTAGATAAAGGGAGATAGATGAAGATAGATGGAGATAAAAAGACAAAAGAATCACGGGGACAGGTTCTGCCTGTCCCCGTGATTGGGTGATTCATAGTCCGCGATAGCCTTGAGTTTTGCGCTAACGCGAAACCCGTTTTGCGCCAACGCGAAAGGGCTTTCGGGCGTACGCAAAACGGGTTTTGAAGGGCTTTTACTTCAAGCCAAGCACCATCTTGGCAATCTCATTCTCGGGATCTATGCCCTGTAACTTCTGCGCAATGGTCTTGGCAGTGGCGGCATCGTCCTTGATATTCAGATAGTAGTTGATGAGATAGCGGTAGCCTTCAATGAGGTGGTTGGTGTCGGTCTTCGACCTTTCCTCCTTGGCTTCGAGTATCTGTACCATCTTCTCGTAGTGGGGCTTAGCCAGCTCGAGCTTCGACTCGGGGTCCATATACATACCGATGCGGGCACGCTGGAAGGAGATGAAGTCGTCGATGTCGGCATACTTCGACTGCATGTTCTCGTAGATGCCGTCAGCCTTCTTGAAGGTCTCGTTCTTGGCGTCGCCGTCGAGGGTGTTGGCATGCTGAACGTGCAGCTGGGCGAAGCTGTGGTAGTCGGAGGCGCTGGCCTTCGTTACCTCGTTGAGGTACTGCTCGTAGTACTTCAGGGCGTTGGGGTAGTCTTCCATTCCCTTATAGGCGTTGGCCAGGGTCTGGATTACACCAGCGCGCTTGTCCTTGTTGTCGAACTCCTGCTGCAGGGCCTTCTCATACATGGCGATGGCCTCGTCGTGCTTCTTCAGGCCGTTGAGGGCGTTGCCGTAGTACACATAGTCCATATAGGAGATGTTGGCTGAGTCGCTCTTGTTGAACAGACGGTCGGCATAGTCGAGGGCCTTGTCGAAGTTGCCCTTCTCCGTGTTGCAGAACATGGCCAGGCGGTTGAGCGTAGAGTTGCGGGGCTCCTTGCTCAGTCCGAACTCAGCCATCTCGATACCCTTGTCATACTTCTGGGTGAGGTAGGCGGAGAAGGCGCTCTCGATGATGTCCATCTTCTCCAGCTTGTTCTGGGGCACCTTGTCGTAGGCGGCAATAGCCTCGTCGAAGTTGTTGGAGATGTAGTTGATGTGTCCGATGATGGCATCAACGGGGTAGTCGGGCAGCTGAGCGCGCAGGTCGTTGAGCTTGGAGATAGCTCCCTGCGGGCTGATCTTGCGGTAAACGGAGGCATACTTGCGATAGCCCTCGGGGTTCTTCGGGTCGAAGTAGATAGCCTGGTCGTAGAGAGAGGCAGCACCACCGCCGTCGTCGGCAATAGCGCGGAGGTCGCCCTTGAGGATGTAGGCAGGAGCATAGCTCTTGTTGGCCTTCAGGGCCTGCTCAACCAGACGGGCTGCGTTGGCCGTGTCCTTTGCCTCATAGAAGGCGCGGGCGAAGGCTGTCAGGTTCTCGGCGTTCTTCTTGTTCTTCTTCTCGAAGGCCTTCATCTGGTCAGCCAGGTCGGCGGGTTTGCTACTAATGATTTTCTTGACGGCATCGATGTCGGCCTTAGTGCCGTCCTGTGCCACAGCGGTGGTGCTGAAACCTGCCAGCACAACACCCATTACTAAATATTTGATCGTTTTCATACTCATAGTCTTTTTAATGGGTTAAACTTCTTGTTTTCTTTCTCTCGTTGTTTCGTTGTTTCGTTATGACGTTATTTCGTTATTTCGGTATTCCGTTGTTTCGGTATTCCGTTGTTTCGGTATTCCGTTGTTTCGGTATTCCGTTGTTTCGGTGTTCCGTTGTTTCGGTATTCCGTTGTTTCGGTGTTCCGTTGTTTCGGTATTCCGTTGTTTCGGTATTCCGTTGTTTCGGTGTTCCGTTATTCCGTTTTATCGTTATGACGTTGTTTCGCCGAATTGGTTTAATTTACTCCTTTGAAACGTTGACCTCGCGCACGTTCATGTCGGCCTGTATGGGAAGCAGTCCGGCACGCAGGAAGATGAGCTGTCCCTTAGGCAAGCGGCAGAAGTGGGCAAAGCCTGAGGGCTCGCCGTTGCGCGGCTCGTTGAGGATGGCGTAGATGGTGCGGATGAGGGGGTAGTTACCATTGTATATGTAGTACTGGTAGGGTCGCCAGCTGTTGCGCACAGTGGCGGAATCCAACCGTGATACTTTCATGACGGTGATGTTCTTCTTGAACGTGACGTTGGTGGTGTCGTGCTTGTCGTTGAGCCAGTTGGAGCCGATGATGCCGAGTGCATTCTCGTGCTTCTCGACCCAGTCGATAACCTCGGCGCTCTTCTTCACGGCACCGATGTTGTGGCTGTCGATGGGCTTGCCGCCCAGGATAGAGTCGACACACCAGGTGACGGTGCTCGACTTGGGATTGTCGAACACGACGTCGATTTCGCCCAACTTCGAGTTGGGGTAGATGTCTTTCCAGTTGGAAACCTCGCCGCTGAGGATGCGGGCGAAGTCCTTGACGGTGATGCAGGTGTCGGGGTTGGCATTGTTGACAATGATGGCCAATCCGTCGTAGGCAATGGGTATGATGCGGGGCATGAAGCTCTTCGACTTCAGTCCGTCCATCTCGCGCTGCGAGAGCTGGCGGGTGGTGAAGGCGAGCCACACCTCATTGTTCATCAGGCGGCGGATGGCATCTTCCTGATCGGTGTAGATGGCTTCCAGCTCGCCCTGCGCATGGAGGGCATGATACACTTCGAGCTCCTCGTCCAGAATGGGGAAGAAGCTCTCGTCAGAGGTGAAAGCCTTGGCAGCTGCCTCATAGTCGTAAGGCAGCGATTTAGGCTTGTTCCCACAAGCGAGGAACAAGCCTAAAGTTAAAGTTAATCCAACGAATTTGTTGAATGCGTTCATTTTCATTTACTGCAGTCTGAAGGTTACAGGCACGGTGTACTTCACACGTACAGCCGAACCGTTCTGCTTACCAGGAATCCACTTAGGCATGGACTTCAGCACGCGGATGGCCTCCTTGTCGAGAGAGGGGTCTACCGACTTGATGACCTTCACGTCGCTGATGCTACCGTCGCGCTCAACCACGAAGGTGGCGATAACACGACCCTGGATACCGTTCTCTTCAGCAACTACCGGGTACTTGATGTGGGAGGAGAGGTACTTCATCAGCTCGGCGTCACCACCGGGGAATGAAGGCATCTGCTCTACGACGTCGAACACCTTGGTTTCTTCTTCCTTCGGCTTCTCGTCTACCACTACTTCCTTAGCCTTCAGCACTTCACCTTCAGCCTCGTCGTTACCTTTCACGTCGAAGGTACCGATGGCGGTGTTGGTCTTCGAGAGGTCGTCCTGAGACTTGATTTCGTCCTCGGGCTTCACTTCATCGTCCTTCTTGATTTCAGGAGCGGTGAACTTTACAGAAGACTTCACCTTCTCAACCACCTTCTGTTCCATTTCCACCTTAACCGGTTCCTTGCGCTCCACCTTGGCTTCCTTCTTCTGGGCCAGCTTAGAGAGCTCGACGTCGGTATCGATAGAAGCGTTCTGCTTCATGGCGTTCTGGATGGCGAGGTTGGCGTAGGCAACGGCAAAGATGATGGCAATGCCGATGAGCACCCAAATCAGCGCTTTCACATTACGCTTACCGGTCTCCTTACGGAGCACGTAAGCACCATATTCTTGGTTCTTTCCTTCAAAGACGAGGTCGACCCAACTATTGTCAATAAGATCTACTTTTGCCATAGTTTGTTTCCTTTCTTAATTAGTCCTTCGAAAACTTGATGCCCTTCAACTCAAGGAGCTTCTGGTCGTCTTCGTTAACCTTGTCAATGACATACTTACCAATGCTGCAAACGAGCATCTCGTCAAGAGCCTGCACCATATTATCATAGGTAGAAACGTCCATGGGCTTGATGATGACGGTCAGCGTCTGGATCTCCTCACCGTCAACGTTTTTACCGTTACGGATGTCAGAGAGCGCCTTGTCATACTCTTCCTTGGACAGCTTGTCGCCCATCTGGGCCTTCTTCTCGTCCAGCTTCTTCTTGGCCATCATGACTTTGGCCACGGGGCTGAAACCATCTTCTGTCACGTGCTCGATGAGCAGCTTGCGGACACCGTCCTTACCCCATGTGGTCTCCTTGAGGCACTCAGGGTTCTCGTACTCAGGCAGTCCTTCGACATAGTAGAGCTTGTCGTCGGCACCAAGGTACAGCGTAATGGTGTACGAAGCTTTCGTCACCGACTTATCTTCCTTACTCATGTTCTCGTCGTTACTCGGCATCGTCAGCTGCATAGCCTGGGGCTTGCTCAGCGTCGTACAGAGCATGAAGAACGTGATCAGAAGCATCATCATGTCTACCATCGGCGTGAAGTTCACGCGGGTATCCATTTTTTTCTGCTTACTTGCTTTCTTCTTTGCCATATCTTAGATCTCCGCCTGTTTTTTAGTGTCAAGATTAGTAATCAGCTGATAACGGTTCTCGTTCATGTCCTGAAGCTCCGACATCATCTTCTTAATCACAGCGTACGACGTCTTGCCGTCAGCCTTGATGGCGATGCGGATGTCAGGATTGGACTCACGGGCTGCCGTTACCCACTCCTGGAATTCACTCTTTCCGCCGTCGATACTATCGAGGGGAATGCTCAACTTCTGGATCTGCTCTCCCATCTTCTCAGTGTCGAGGGAGTAGTAGGCCTCGAACATGCTCATCGGGGCACCGATCATAGCATCCTCGCGGAAGTGCTTCAGCTTCTCACCGGTGAGCGAGATGCCGAACTTGTCGGTGACCGTCTGCATCATGTCCAGCATCGTGTTCTTGTTCTCAGAGCCCACGTAGATGTTGCCCTCTGGCGATACCAGGATATTGAGCACATCATTCTCGGGCACCTTGACTTCGGACACGGAGCTTGGCGTGTTGACCTTTACGGGCTCTGGCGTCAGGAATGTTGATGTCAACATGAAGAAGCAGAGCAACAGGGTCATCACGTCCGACATGGGCGTCATGTCGATCCAGATGTCTTTTTTCTCAATTTTTATTTTACCCATAATTGTCTAAGGAATTAAAAGGTAAAACAAATTATGCCTCGTGGTGGTTAGAGTCGTAAGTAGCAGCGATAGTGTAACCAACCTCGTCGAGGGCAAACGTCAGCTTGTCGATCTTGTTTGAGAAGTAGTTGTAAACCACGGTAGCAACCCATGATGTCAAGATACCAGAGGCCGTGTTAACCAGAGCCTCAGAAATACCTGCAGACAGAGCCATTGAGTCAGCACCACCACCGGCAGACAGAGCCTGGAACGATCCGATCATACCAAGCACAGTACCGAACAGAGCGGTCAGGGTACCGAGAGATACGATGGTAGCAACCATGGGGAGGTTCATCGTCAGGGTAGGCATCTCCAGCTGGGTAGCCTCTTCGTGAGCCTGCTGAATCTTAGAGATCTTCTGAGACTTCTTCAGGGTCTCGTCCTTCTCAACGGTCTCGTACATGTTGATAGAAGCCAGCACAACGTTAGCTACAGAACCCTGCATCTTAGCGCACAGATCCTTTGCCTTGCCGAAGTCCTGAGCCTTGATAGCTTCCTTCACCTGAGCGGTGAACTTAGCCAGGTTCATCTTACCAGAGGCAGACTTGATGGCGAAGAAACGCTCCACGCCAAGAACGATAACGGTAAGCAACAGGGTGATGATCAAACCTACCACGAAACCGCCCTTATAAACGGTACCCATCAGGTCAGCGGGGTGTCCGGCACGGTCGCCGCCTACGAAGTGGCTGGGATCACCGAGTACGAAGAAATAGAAGCAGTAAGCCAGAATACAGCAGATAACCAGAATGATCCATGCATCCTTTACGCCTTTGAAGCCCGAACTTTTCTTGGCTGGGGCTGCAGCCTTTGTTGTTGTTGCCATAATTTGATTTTAATTTTTAGTTATTAAATAATTGAAGTTTATAAATGTCCGATTTAATGTTAATCAAGCGCAAAGATAATAATAAATGACGGACTTCAAGCCGAATTAATATCTTTTAACTCAAAAAAACGGTTAGGAGAGCTTTCCGAGTGCTTCTTTGATGCGTCGCATAGCCTCCACAATGTTTTCGTCGCTGGTGGCATAGCTCATGCGGAAACAGTTGGGATCGCCAAAGGCATCGCCTCCGACGGTAGCCACATGACCCACTTCTAACAGGTACATGGCCAGGTCGGTGCTGTTGCTGATGGTTGAGCCATTGGGCGCCGTTTTGCCATAGAAGCTGGAGCACTTGGGGAACAGGTAGAAGGCGCCTTCGGGCACGTTCACCTCGAGGCCGGGAATGTCCTTGGCGAGCTTGACAATAAGGTCGCGGCGACGTTCAAAAGCCAGTCGCATGTCCTCCACACACTGCTGGTCGCAGGTGTAGGCAAACTCGGCAGCCTTCTGGCTTACGGAGCAGGGACCGCTGGTATACTGGCCCTGCAGCTTGTTGCAGCCCTTGACAATCCATTCGGGGGCGGCAATATAGCCGATACGCCAGCCCGTCATGGCGTAAGCCTTGGAAACACCATTGACAATGATGGCGCGCTCCTTCATGCCCGGGAACTGGGCAATTGACTCGTGGTGGCCTACGTAGTTGATGTGCTCGTAAATCTCGTCTGCGAGAACAAACAGGTCGTCGTGGCGCAGAATGACCTCAGCCAGCGCCTTCAGTTCCTCCTTATTATATACGGAACCCGTAGGATTGCTGGGCGAGCAGAGTATCAGCATACGTGTCTTGGGGGTGATAGCTGCCTCCAACTGTTCGGCAGTCATCTTGAAGTTCTGGTCGAAGCCCGCCTCCACGATGACAGGTTCTCCTCCTGCCAGCTTCACCATCTGCGGATAGCTTACCCAATAGGGAGCGGGGATAATCACCTCCTCGCCGTCGTTGACCAGTGCCATGATGGTGTTACACACACTCTGCTTGGCACCGTTGGATACCAATATCTCGTTGACGGTATAGTCGAGCTGGTTTTCGTTCTTGAGCTTGTTGACAATCGCCTTGCGCAGTTCCGGGTATCCGGGCACGGGCGAATAGCGTGAATAGTTGTCGTCGACAGCTTGCTTGGCAGCCTGTTTTATGGCATCGGGCGTGTTGAAGTCGGGTTCTCCGACGCTCATGTTGATGACGTCAATGCCTTGAGCCTTCATTTCAGAACTCTTCTGCGACATAGCCAGTGTGGCTGATGGTGCAAGCCTTTGCAAGCGGTTGGATAATTGTGCCATAATTGTCTTTTTGTATGAAATTTCGTGCAAAATTAATCAAATTCTTCTTTTTGAGCAAAGAAAACCAGCATTTTTTTCGTTTTTTGCCTCCTATTCTTAAATAAGTGCCACATATTGCAAAATCGTCCCCGCCCTCGCGCGTACCTTATTTATTAATAAAGCGGAAGCGGATTGTAGGGGAGTTAAAGGAGTTAAGGAGTTAAAGGAGTTAAAGGAGTTAAGGAGTTAAAGGAGTTCTTTGCAAGACGTCCGCGTAGCGCCTGAGCACCTACGGAGCGCAAGAAAGCGAGCAAGCTCGAGCGAAGGAGTTAAAGGAGTTAAGACAATACTCATAACGCTGAAAAATTCGGATCACCTGCAAATACCTGTGTTAGATTTACAAAAACCTCAAAAACACCACTCATGATGTCTGTGGCCTTCGGCCCAACGTCCTGTTCTTCAGGCCTTGTGCCTAAGAGCAAGCTCTTGCAACGTC